>FWWM01007502.1_pt1 | contig 21852 bp, 20 predicted proteins | sample 2228351 | NCBI WGS metagenome assembly FWWM01 (sample SAMEA103939774, study PRJEB20133) | metagenome
GGTTAGCGTAGGTGCCCAACGCTCAGATGAATATAACGGCACGCTGGGACTGGTGAGTATCTCGATGCCCCTGCCGTTGTTTGATCGAAACCAAGGCAACATCGGAGCAGCACAGGAACGGGCCTACCAGGCGCAGGACGAGCTTAACGCCGTCCATATACGCCTGAAAAGCGAACTTTCCCAAGCGCACATGCGGCTGCGCACTGCTCGCCAGCAGTTCGAACTGTTGCGCAACGACATGCTCCCCAGTGCCCAAAGCGCTTATGAAGCTGCCAGCAAGGGGTTCGAACTAGGAAAGTTCACCTTCCTTGACGTACTGGATGCTCAACGCACGCTTTTCCAAGCCCGCTCTCAGTATCTGTCTGCGCTCTCGCAAGCTAACCAGGCGGCGGCGGAAATCGCCCGAATCGTCGGCGATGGGTCGGCCGTTATCACCTCGGCCACTCAGCCATAAGGAATCCATATGAAAAGTAAATCGAATACATCTTCCTTGGCTGGTCACAAGAAGCAGATTTTTTGGATCGTCGTCATATTAAGCGTGGCACTTGTGCTTGGCGGATTGCTTCTTCGCAGTAGTCCAGCTGTGCCCGAAGCGGGCGACGCACATAGCGAGCATGGTGACGCATCGGAGCAGGAGGATGAAGGGCATTCGGATGAGGATGCTGAAGCCGAAGGAGATCATGGACATGATGAAGGAGGCGCCGATAGCGATCACGAGGTCGGTGCGGCAGAGAAAGATGAGCATGAAGATGAGCCCGAGGGAGCGGAGCACACTGAAACAGCAGAGGTAGAACTCTCAGAGACACAAATCCTAGCCGCCGGCATTTCACTGGCAACTGCTGAGCCCGCAAAGATACAAAGCGCAATCGAGCTGCCAGGTGAAATTACGTTTAACCAGGATCGTACAGCGCAAGTTGTGCCTCGTCTCTCAGGTGTCGTTGAAGCGGTCAAAGTCGATTTGGGCGAACAGGTGAAACAGGGGCAAGTGCTTGCTGTGATCGCGAGTACCGACCTGTCGGAACGTAGAAGCGAGTTCTACGCGGCACAAAAACGTCTTGCATTGGCTCAGAAAACCTATCGACGCGAAAAGGAGCTGTGGGAAGAGCGTATTTCTGCAGAACAGGATTATTTACAGGCACAACAGGCTCTACGGGAAGCAGAGCTGACGGTTGCGAATGCAAAAGCACAGCTACAAGCGCTTGGTAGTGATGCTGGCAAGCCAGACGCATTGAGCCGCTACGAACTCAGGGCGCCGTTCGATGGGATGATCGTTGAGAAGGACATCACGCTCGGTGAGTCAGTCAATACCGACGACCAGATATTCATCATTTCCGATCTCTCTACCGTTTGGGCAGATATCAGCGTTCCTGCCAATGCACTCAGCGCGGTACGAGTCGGCAGCAACGCGGTTATCGAAGCCACAGCATTCGAGTCCAGTGCCAATGGCACCGTTTCTTATGTCGGCTCACTTGTTGGTCAGCAAAGCCGCGCCGCTACCGCCCGGGTCACGCTTCCGAACCCGGAAGGTGTTTGGCGTCCCGGCCTGTTCGTCAAAGTGCGGGTAGGCTCTGGCGGAGTGTCCGTGCCGGTTGCAGTCAAGCCCGATGCGATCCACACGTTGGAAGATAATCCGGTGGTGTTTGTACGGACCGACCATGGCTTTGCTGCTCAGCCAATCGTGACTGGTCGCGGCGATAGTGAAGCGGTTGAAATCAAGGAAGGTCTTCAGGCCGGAGTGCGCTATGCCTTGGCCAACAGTTTCATCATTAAGTCCGAGCTTGGCAAAGCCAGCGCCTCGCATGCTCACTGATACGGAGTTATAGACTGTGTTCGAACGTATCATTCGCTTTTCTATAGAGCATCGCTGGCTGGTTTTGCTAGCCGTGCTTGGCATGGCAGCGTTAGGAGCTTACAGCTACCAAAAGCTGCCTATCGATGCTGTCCCTGATATCACCAACGTACAGGTGCAAATCAACACTGCGGCCCCAGGTTATTCCCCGCTGGAAGTGGAGCAGCGCATTACCTACCCGCTCGAGACGGTAATGGCCGGGTTGCCCAAGCTCGAGCAGACCCGTTCCTTGTCTCGATATGGACTTTCTCAGATCACAGTTATTTTTGAGGAAGGCACTGACATCTATTTTGCCCGCCAACTTGTGAATGAGCGCTTGGGAGGGGCCAAAGATCAGCTTCCGGAAGGCGTCACTCCAACACTTGGCCCTATTTCCACTGGGCTTGGCGAAATCTATTTTTGGACGGTTGAAGCTGAGGACGGTGCCACCAAATCGGACGGTACGCCTTATACCTCTGCTGACTTGCGTGAGATTCAAGATTGGATCATCAAACCGCAAGTCCGCAATGTACCAGGCGTAACTGAGATCAATACGATCGGAGGATATGCAAAGGAATATCAGATCGCCCCCAACCCAGACACTTTGCGGTCGTTTGGACTAACACTACAAGATTTGATCGAGGCGGTTGAGCAAAACAATAACAATCTAGGTGCCGGATATATTGAAAAACGCGGCGAGCAGTATCTTGTTCGTGCTCCAGGACAAATGCAATCAGTAGAGGACATCCGCAATACCCTTATTAGCAACGTTGACGGTACCCCAGTACGTATCCGCGACGTTGCGACGGTAGAGGTTGGAAAGGAGCTCCGTACTGGCGCAGCCACCGAGAATGGCCGCGAAGTGGTTCTAGGTACGGCTTTCATGCTTATCGGTGAAAATAGCCGGGTAGTTTCTAGGGCTGTCGATGACAAGATGAAAGAGATAAACCTTTCGCTTCCAGAGGGCGTAAAGGCGATTACTGTCTACGATCGAACTGTACTCGTAGACAAAGCTATATCCACCGTTAAGAAGAACCTCACTGAGGGTGCCATTCTTGTTGTGGTTATACTTTTTCTCTTCTTGGGCAATATCCGTGCGGCGATCCTAACCGCACTTGTTATACCGCTGGCGATGCTCTTTACGTTCACCGGCATGGTAGCCAACGAGGTCAGCGCCAACCTGATGAGCTTAGGCGCATTGGATTTCGGCATCATTATCGATGGTGCCGTGGTGATTGTTGAGAACTGCGTGCGTCGACTTGCTCACGCTCAGTCCCATCACGGGCGGGCATTAACGCTGTCCGAACGGCTTCATGAAGTGTTCGCTGCGGCAAAGGAAGTGCGTCGGCCTCTACTCTATGGGCAGCTGATCATTATGATCGTATATCTGCCGATATTCGCCCTTACAGGGGTAGAAGGTAAGATGTTCACGCCCATGGCGTTTACCGTAGTGACAGCGCTATTCGGGGCGATGATTCTCTCGGTGACGTTCGTCCCGGCAGCCGTTGCGCTCTTTATCGGCAAGCGTGTTACAGAGAAGGAAAACTTTCTAATCCGCAATGCTAAACGGGCCTACGCACCTGCATTCGATGCGGTGATGTCCAACAAGCCAGTAGTGCTCACCTTTGCCGTTGTTGCAGTTGTACTTTCCGGCCTCGTAGGGGCACGTATGGGCAGTGAATTCGTGCCTAGCCTCAACGAGGGGGACTTCGCTATCCAAGCCCTTCGTGTACCGGCTACCAGCCTTAGTCAGTCTGTCGAGATGCAGCAGCAGCTGGAGCGAAAGCTCATGGATGAGTTTCCGGAGATCGAGCGGATTTTTGCGCGCACAGGCACTGCGGAGGTGGCATCCGATGCCATGCCTCCAAACATCTCTGACGGGTACGTCATGCTGAAGCCACAAGAGCAGTGGCCGGATCCAGGCAAGTCGCGCGACGAACTCTTAAGCGAGGTCCAAGCATCCGCCGCTGAGTTACCGGGCAATAACTACGAGTTTTCCCAGCCTATTCAGCTGCGTTTCAACGAGTTGATTTCCGGTGTTCGTGCCGCTGTAGCCGTGAAAATCTATGGTGATGACATGGAGGTTCTTAACAGCACGGCGGCGGAAGTGTCCGAGGTGCTAGGACAAGTACCAGGCGCCTCCGAGGTTACGGTCGAGCAAACGACTGGCCTTCCTATGCTCACGATTGATATCGATCGCGATCAAATCGCACGATACGGCCTGAGTTTAGATACTGTACAGCAAGCGGTTGCAGTAGCCATCGGGGGCCGAGAGGTAGGCACCTTGTTTCAAGGAGACCGGCGTTTCGATATCGTAGTTCGTTTACCGGACGAGATACGAAGCGATCTCGCCGCAATTGAGAGGCTCCCAATTGCCCTTCCAAGGGAATTAAACAGCGCCATAAGTTATATCCCCCTCGGCGAGGTGGCCACTCTGGATTTGGCCCCCGGTCCGAATCAGATCAGTAGAGAGGAAGGGAAACGGCGAATTGTCGTTAGTGCAAACGTCCGTGGTCGGGACATTGGATCATTCGTATCTGAGGCAGAACAGAAAATCCAGGCCCAGGTAGATATCCCGTCAGGTTATTGGATCGACTGGGGCGGTACCTTTGAGCAGCTTGAATCTGCAACGAAGCGGCTGCAGATTGTCGTCCCTGTGGCGCTGCTCCTGGTGTTCATTCTGCTTTTCATGATGTTCAACAATGTCAAAGACGGCTTGTTGGTGTTTACAGGGATTCCATTTGCGCTCACCGGAGGCATTGTTGCGCTGTGGCTGAGAGATATCCCATTGTCCATTTCAGCAGGAGTTGGCTTTATTGCTCTGTCGGGCGTCGCCGTTCTAAATGGCCTGGTAATGATCTCCTTCATCCGTAGCCTACGGGAGCAAGGTTTACCTCTGGGCACCGCGATCCGCGAGGGCGCTCTGACCCGGCTACGGCCGGTATTGATGACAGCCTTGGTGGCTTCACTCGGGTTCGTTCCGATGGCCTTGAATGTGGGTACCGGTGCAGAGGTACAGCGCCCCCTTGCGACGGTGGTGATCGGGGGGATTCTCTCCTCAACGGTGCTAACGCTATTGGTACTGCCGTTGCTCTACCAGCTGGCTCATCGGCGCGAAGACGAATTGGAGGAGCAAGAAATCGCGTTGGCCGCTGACAGAACAAGCTAGAGATTGGATGGCGGCACACAACGCCCCGTTCTTGCTAGCTCGCGAGAACGGGGCGTGTTGGTTTCGGAGTGCTAAGATTCAGCGGCGGCGCAGCGGGCAGCAAAGCCTTTATAGCGTAGGTCTAATGCATCTAAACGGTGAATAGAAAGGGTGCTCAGCGCTTAGTGCGTATGACTCCGCGCTACATACGCCTCCTCGGCTGATGGCTTTCACCCACGGTGAGCTGACGAAAGATTATGCAAGCAGCGGCTGACCTGCCCCGGGCGGCAGCACGGGCGATAGCTACGAAAACGCCCTGGCTGGAACGATCAGCGGGCTTTACAAGGCCGAGCTGACACCTTCAATCATGGACGAACCGCGAGGCCGTTGAGATGGCGACCCTGACGTGGATGCGTTGTACGCCACCAGCGTCTGTTCAGCTCAATCGGATATGCTCTTGCGAACGCTAATAACAGACAGATCAGGCGATAGCGGCCTGACTTAACGAAACGGCCTATAAAGGCCGGGGCGATTCGCTGGTAGCGATGTTGCGGGCAAGTGATGGACACAAAAAAGCGCCCCGAAGGGCGCTTAGAGTACAACTGCTTCCAACGGTGCTTGGAAGCTGCCGGCGGCGGATATCGTTCAGATATTAAGCGGTTAGTCAGCTTTGGTTTCTTTCTTAATTTCCGTGTTGTTCTGATCTTGGCGAATATCATTAACCTTCAACTCGTTTGCTTTTTTTTCGGCGGATTCGGTTCCGTGAATTCGCTTTTGATCTGCTCGGAATTTTTCATTAAATTTCATTGAACGGTCGTATCCATCTCCTGCATAAGACGATGCGGAGCCGAAAATTACCAAACCAACAACAATAGCTTTCAACAGATTCATAGGGCAGTCCTCGCTAAATTCAAAGGTGGCTTGCTGAGCTTTCTCGGTGAGCTCTACAGGTTCGAATGAATTTTGCCTGACTGAAGCTAACAGCAGCATGAGCCAAGCATTACATTATTGAAATGTAATGCTTCCATTGTGGAGTGACATGAGCGCCTTGCTTCGTCATTGCAGCAACAAGGCGCACCAATCTGCAAGGGGCTTGAGCCTACGACAAAATTGATTGGAAGATTACATTTTTGTCATCTTCAGATCATGGCACCGCATAATCCATATCATTAGCGAGCAACGTCGTTTATCGTTTGAGAGAGATCGACCTGTTGTCGGCGAGTTAAAGACGATAACGCACGAACTCGCTCGAGGGTGGTCGCATTTTCTGTCAGTGTGGCTTGGAGGGCCAGATGGTATAGGCGCTAGTATTTTTATTATCTCTTATGGGCGGTCGTTTGGCTCCCCTATTTTTCTTACGCTAGTTTTTAAGGAGCGGTAAAAATATGGCTCACGAACATAACCATAACACCGAAGCCATGGGTGATAAGCGTTTAATCGCAGCTATTGGCGTTAATACTGCACTAACTCTGGCACAAGTTGTTGGCGGGATACTTTCTGGGAGCTTATCGCTCATAGCGGATGCACTACACAACTTGAGCGATGCTGCATCACTGGTTATTGCGCTCATCGCACGTAAGATCGGCCGCAAACCGCCAGATGCTTTTAAAACCTTTGGCTACCGACGCAGTGAAACCATAGCGGCTTTGATTAACTTGGTCACGCTGATTATCGTTGGTCTCTACCTCATCTACGAAGCTATAGGTCGGTTTTTTTCCCCACAGCCCATTGAAGGATGGACAGTGGTCGTGGTGGCGGGAATAGCCTTGATTGTAGATATCGCTACGGCCTTGCTCACCTACACAATGTCTAAGAATAGCATGAATATAAAGGCGGCATTCTTGCACAACGTGTCGGATGCGTTGGCCTCCGTCGGCGTTATTATTGCCGGAACATTGATCCTCCTGTATGGCTGGTATTGGACAGATACTGTCCTGACGCTGATGATTGCTGGTTACGTGCTATGGCAGGGCTTTAGCATGCTACCTAAAACCATTCACTTGTTGATGGAGGGCGCGCCAGAAGGAGTTTCCATCGCCGACATAATCAATATCATGGAACATGTAAACGACGTTGTGAGTGTTCACCACGTACACGTATGGGAAATCGCTGAGCATACAATCGCACTGGAAGCACATGTTGTCATCAAGAAGGCTAGCCTGCCCGATATTGAACGAGTAAAGACTGATTTAAAACGAGTACTTCATGAGCAATTCAAAGTCAGCCACTCGACACTTGAAATGGAGCTAGACGGCAGTGTTTGTATCGACACCAGGCAGGCCGACAGTCATCGCAGCGAAGCATAAGCCTGCTTTGCGCTCAACGCTGTTGCTAGACAGTTATCTCGATATCAACGGAGTGAACTTGCGACATCACTCGTTGGCGCTATGTCTTCGACCAGAGACATGCTAGCGGCATGTGGCCAAAGCAGCTCGTCACGAGGAGATCAGGCTAGGTCGTGGCACCTTCGGCAGGCTGCCGCGACGAGCAAGCCCCGCCAGTCGCTACCGCCGCGGACGCTCAGAGCCAGCGGCGGACTCGTGCACGGTAGCGGGCAAATGATTCGCCGAACAATGTTTCCAGCGCCCACTCTTCGGCTGGGATCTGGAAACGGTTCATGTACAGCACGAAAGCAACTACGCCAAGCAGGGTTAGAGGCGAGGCCAAGACCAGCGCCCAAGCCGCCAGGATAATGGCAAAGCCTAAGTACATGGGGTTGCGGCTGTACCGGTAGATGCCAGCCTCCACTAATGCAGAAGCCTGCTGCGGCTGCAATGGATTAACCGTAGTACGCGCGCGGCGAAACGACAGGACGCCGGCGAGGCACACGCCGAGCCCCAGGAGCAGTATTGGCAAAGCGAAGGTCAGGCGCGCGGTCCATGCCAGTTCGAAACCCGGCAATTTGGTTCCCGACAAACCCATCAGCACAGCGATCAGGCCGGCCACGAGCAGCGGTGGCACGCGGTTTTCCAGCGCGCTCATAGTGTCATTCTCGTGCCTTGGCCACTTCGCTGTTCACCAACTGGCGCAGCGGCTCCGGGCCAAACTCGCTGAGCGCACGACCATTGACAAAAAAAGTCGGCGTGCCACGAACCCCAACGGCTTTAACGTCCTGCATGTCCGTTTCCAGCACGGCGTTGACGCCAGGCGTATGCATGTCCTGGCGGGCCTGTTCCAAGTTCAAACCGACGCGCTCTGCAGCAGCCCATGCCTGCGTTACCTTGGGGTCGTCGTGCCAACCGGGTTGGGCTTCCAGCACAGCCCCCAACACTTGTTCATGGAGATTTTGCTTACGCGCCGCCTCCAGCATTCGCGCCACCTCTTCGGAGCCTTGATGGAACAGTACATAGCGCAGCACCAAACGCACGTCTTCCGGGTTCTCGGCGAGGATCTGCTTCACATAGGGGTGGAAGGCGCGGCATGCCTCGCAGGAAGGGTCAAAGAATTCGACGATGGTCACTGGCGCTTGCGCCGGGCCGAACACTGGTGAGTGGAAGCGAACCAACTGGCCGCCGTTCTGTTTGGGTTGTGTCGCGGTCTCTTGGGCTGTCGAACCGGGAGCCTGGGCCTGTTGAGGCGATTGCGAGGGGGAATAGAAGAATGCGGCGGCAGCAAAGACGGCCAGGATCACGACACTGACGATCAGGACCACGGAACGGCGATTCATGGGGTGGTTCTCCGACGGATGATTATGAGCAGGATGGCGATAAGGATAAAAGCGAACAAGGCGAGTGCCGGCAGGGGCACCACGCCGAAGAGGGTCATTCCGGCGCCTGAGCAGGATGGACCAGTGGCCGTGCAGGGCTGGATCGGCTGTGGAATCAGCCCTGCATAGAGCAGCGTGTGAACAAATGCCAGTGCCGCACCGATAGCGGTCAGCGGCAGGGCATAGTGCCAGACGGTGAAATCCGAGCGGTAGCAGGCGATGGCCAGGATCACCGCCAGCGGAAACATGAAGGCACGCTGGAACCAGCACAACACGCAGGGTGCCTGGCCCATCACCTCACCAATGAACAGCGCGGACAGGGTCGATACCAGTGCGACCAGCCAGGTTAGCAGCAGCAGGTTCCAGGGCATGCCTGAAGGTTGAGGATTCATTGCGGTTAACTCCTGGCGATGGCGAGCACTTGCCTCAGACCCGCCATCCAGTTATTTCGAAACATCATGCATCCTCTTATCGGCAGGACTTGTTAGGACCGTTGCGGACTTCGCCCAACGGCAAAGCGAAAAGCAACCAGCCTCAACGCTGGGTTAAATCCGATGCCAGTGGGAGAATGTCGCCCTTGCGCAACAAGGGAAGATATCAGATGTCGCGGGACTGGCTGGAAGAACACCAGATAGCATTTTATTTCGCGGCGGTGGTGGCCGCTGCCATTGCAGGCCTGAGCTCTGCGCAATTCACCGGACTGACGGCCATGGCCATCACACCGGCGATTGCCGTGCTGATGTATGCCATGTTTCTGCAGATTCCTTTTTTGGAGCTGCGAGAAGCTTTTGCCAACCGCCGCTTCGTCGGTGCCTTGTTGCTGGCCAACTTCCTATTGGTGCCATTGATGGTGTGGCTGGTGACGTGGCCGCTCTCATCGAACAAGGCCTTGTTGGTCGGCGCGCTGCTTGTCCTGCTGACGCCTTGTATCGATTACGTGGTGGTCTTCACCCACCTGGGCAAAGGGGACTCTCGTCTGGTGCTCGCGGCGACGCCATTGCTGCTGTTGCTCCAGCTTCTGCTGCTGCCCCTCTACTTGCGGCTAATCCTTGGCCCCGAAGCCGGCACAGTGATCGAGCTGTGGCCCTTCGCAGAAGCCTTCCTGTTACTGATCGTCCTACCCTTGGTAGCGGCTGTGCTCACCGAATTTGGCGGACGCCGATCTCTGCTGCTTCGCGCATGGAGCGCAGGTTGGGCCTGGCTGCCAGTGCCTGCAATGGCCCTGGTTCTAATCGTGGTGGTGGGTTCGCAGATCGCGGCTGTCGTGTACCAACTCGACATCCTGGCGCCGTTGCTTCCGGTATACGGAGCGTTTCTACTACTCGCTCCGGCCCTCGGCGTACTCAGCTCCCGGCTATTTGGCTTGGAGGCTTCTGCCGCACGGGCAGTGGCCTTTAGCTCAGGCACTCGCAACTCGCTTGTAGTGCTTCCCCTGGCCCTAGCGCTCCCGGAGTCCATTCGCGCGCTGGCCGCGGCGGCTGTGATTACTCAGACACTCGTAGAACTGATTGGTGAATTGATCTACTTACGGGCGATTCCAGCCATGGTCAGAAACAGTTGAGCCTCGTCGAAATCGGCGAGAGCGCTCATGCCTCGTGCTGTGGAGCAAGATTGATCAGCGGCGCAATGATGAGCTGAGCGGAGCGCGCCCAAGAAACCAGTGCCTCAAGATCCATCTGTAGAGATTGGGCTTCTGTCCAGATACAAGCACTCTCGGCAGGCACCGTAAGAGCGATGCCCTCAACTATCGTCAGAGCCATCGCATGCAATCTCAGTAGCTCGTCGCGAATGGAGGTGATTCCACCCAGTTCCACCAAGCAGACGTCCAAGCGATCAACCAGCCGGAGCAGTTGAGAGGTGTCGAAGCTGTCGCGCAGGTTTTCCAACGCCACGGCGTCCACTTCGCCGTACGGTGTAAGGCGGAAGGATGCGGGAGGAATGTTGATCATGGCGTTTTCTCGGTATCTAGCTGGCTAGGTCTGATCACCCGCAGCGAGCCGGCAGCTTGTTGGAACACCGAGTCCTTGATCCAGGGCTCCGGTGGCCGGTTTAGCTTGAGGTTGAATTCGCCGAAGCGCTTGAGGTTGCTGGTCAGGTAGAGTGGTTGGGCCCCCTTCAGCATACATAGCGGAACTGGTGTAGACGACTAGCCCTGAGCTAGGCCTTGGGCTTTCAAGCAGCTCCAATGATCGGCACTGAAGTGCTAGGGAGCGGATTACTTCTAAAATTCTGGCTAACACGCTCACACTTAAAAACGCTTCTGGATATGCTGGAAAAAGGCAAGCCAAGCAGGCGAAAAATTGACACTAACTACTTTCAATACAATGGTTATTTCTTGGGATATAACTCTTCTAAAGATAATGCCGGTAAATACGGATTTGAAGAAAGCCCTGCTGAAATCAAGCAAAAAGTGAAAGAGCTTTTACTAATCTAGCTCGGTCGAACAAACTAGGTCTATTGCTCGTTGAGTGATCGTCTCTGAGCATTTTAACTGCTGCCGTTGCTGGCAGCCATGAGTCAAAAATTGCACTCAACGACAGGCAGCTTTTGGCCGGAAGCTGCCCGTGGGCCTCCACTTTCGTAGCCCAGCCACCCAATAGATACGCATGAATTTCCGGCGTGAGCGCTGCAAAGCGCTCAAACTATAGGTAGCCACGAGACCACTCCTATTGCCTCACAGGCCATCAGCCGAGCTGCATCTGAAAGGTCAAACCATCAGGAGGTACCTCAGCCGTCGGCGATTTCCGACCTACGCTCTCTGTCTCGCTTAACACTAAGGGCCAGCTCAACCGCACGCATTCGCGTGGGCACTGTATCTCTCACCTTTGAGAAATCAGCATCACTTGCGGGCTTCACCTTAACAGCCTCTGCTCGTCCGGTTCGTCTATCGCCGTACCGGCTAATCGAATCGGTCGCCTGGTGACCCATGACATACGCCATCTCAACCGCAGACATGCCTGAAGCTTTCAAATTTGCTCCGAACTGGTGACGAAGCGTGTACATGCTCGGCACCTTCCTCCTACCGAATAGCTCAGTAGCGACTTGGTGAAGCGCAACGCGTATTGAGTCCATACTGCGCGGCTGACATTTAAAAGCAGCGAGAGCATCTCTCAAGATGTTACAGACACCATCGTCAGCCTCGAGCGTTCGGCTAGCGCCGCGTAAACCGTTGTGGCTAAGCTTTGCACCAGATACATGGATGCGCCGGCCGTCGATAGAAATGCCATTAAGCTCACATGGGCGCGCTCCGGTAAGAGATATCACCATCAAAGCGCCCGCTTCAACAGGCATATCTCGTTCAGCTAAATATCGGAGCCACGCCTCAAAATCAGCGGTAGAAAGCTTTTGCGGACGTTGTTGCTTTTGCTTGCGCGGAAGACCCAACACGGTGACCGGATTTAGCGTCCGATTGATTTCTTGAGCAGCCCAGAAATTGCCTCGACGCTTTTGATCAAACGCCAAAGCGTTACGTAAGCGCCGGTAATAATCCGGGCGGTAATCAGGGGCAGCCCGTAGCAAAGCACCAATAATATTGAGCTCATTAAGCTCAACGCCCTGCATTCGAGTTGCATAGAAGTTACTGGCCAAACCGACGTAGGCGCTTTGAGTATCTGTATTCATAACTATCTTCTTATTATTATCTGCGCGACACATGCCACACGATTAATTATTGCAAATACGAAAACCAAAAAACAACAACCAGAATATTATTTTTTATATAACCCACAAGCCCAAGATTGCAAATCCCAAAATCCCTATCCTTTTCTATATCGCGCCCTGGACTTTGGTTCGTTGGCCAAGAACGCACCATGTTACCTGACCCATCAAGACAACCCGCCGGGAGCAGCACATAGACCGACTGGATAGCGTCGGTTATCAGCAGGCGCTTCCACTCTTTCAGCCGATTCACATTTTAAAATGCGAGAACCAAGTAGAGTAATTTTAAATTGCGCTCACAGCCTGGGTCGGCGACGGACTGGCGCGATCGCTTACCGAGACACCACTGCCCACGACATACTGCTTGTGCCACTTTTAAATTATGAGTTTTGGGTCGAACACTCTACTAGATAGCCAGCCGAACGGCCTCCGGGGCGTTAACCAGAGACTGCATAAAAATACAGTTAGCCTATTGCCTTTTTTAAGCAGAGCAACTTAGAATTATGAACAGAACAACAACCTGAGGAAAAATCATGTCTATCCTAATTCTTAACTGCGAGCGCGACGAAGTCGGCGGTCAATACCTAGTAGCAAGCATTCACGGTGTGGAACACTGCGTATCACTTGATGATGACTATCCGGAGAAAATCCCAGATTCAGATGATATAGTCCACCGCATTAATGCAGATGACTTCAATGAGCTTTCTGAGAAGGTACGCTCCTACGTGCGCAAGCACAGCATAGCCCCCATTCATTCACTCGATGACGTTAGGCTGCTGGCGATGCAGCTCGGCGATATGAAAGCAAAGACCTACGAAATCGACGAAGAAGGTCATGGCCTCACGCTCCGTGACTGTAGCGTAGATAAAGGTGTACGCATCCTAGCTCGTAAATTTCAGAGTACATATCAGGCGCATCGCTGGCTGACCGAGCAACTGGATATTTTGAGTTTCAATGCACCACGGTAAGCGTGCACGCGCTAATGTCCCGCCATTGCATTCCCAATCAAAAGCCGCATGCAACCGAGGCGCGCTATATATAAAGACGTTTAATCGACTAAATTGACTTCAATGTGACTCGGTTAGACGTTGGCTTTATTGTAGATCGCCTGATTAGCTTGAAGACTGCCCACTTCAAATCTTTACTGTCTCGGTAGCCTTTCATTTACTAATGCCCGGCAACCGACGCACGCTTATAGATTGCACCAACAAAAGCGCATGGCATGCTGAAAGAGCTGAAGGCACATCAGCCTCGCAATTGGCAGTACCTGATCCAACGCCATCTGTCTGAAGGGATCAAACAGGAAAGCGGTGCCCAGTACATGACCGTGTTCTTCATCCGCCCTGCTGGCAGCAACCCGATGGCCTATTGGTTTATCCATCTGGCGAACAACTACCGCGCCAACGATGTGATGAAGAAGATCCACTGGAAATACGGCAACAACTTTTCCCATATGCTGTCGCCTTCCAGCTTTTTCGGCTACGACGCCAATCGGATATCGCCGTGACAGGCCAACACGATTTGCTGTTGGATGAGCATCACTTCGACGATGCCACCGATGACCGCGTCCGAGGAGAACTTTCAGAGCTCTTGCCCAAACAGGTCTACGAGGTAGAACGGCAACCTTTTTTGGGCCTGATGAGCGGATTGACCAACTACACCATGGCTGACGAGCTTCGCGTAAAGCAGGCACTCGACATTGCTGTCGCGACCGGTGATCTGCTGGCGGTCGACAAGAACGGCAAAACAAGGCGTCGAAAAGGCACAAGCATCAAGTCGACAGATATCCTGATAGCGCCCCCGCAAAGACCCATCTTCTTCGTGCCACCTCTGAAGAAATCCAGTTCAGAAAACTGAGAGGGGCGGCATCGCTCTTCGGGTGGGCGGTTCGCCTCCAACGGTAGAGGTACCGGCATGATACAAGCAGTAGTTTTCGATGTGTTTGGCACGCTTCTCCAGATAGGTGAGCGCCGCCATCCTTTCCGCCAACTGATGCAGAACCTGCGGCTTCAGGGCAAAACACCAAGGCCGGATGACGCACGGACTCTGATGACTCGAAATCTGGGCTTGGCTGGAGCTGCCGATTATTTCGGTGCGCAGTTGAGCAACTCTGAGTTAGCTAGCCTTGAAAGCGACCTTTTCACCGAGCTGGCCAGCGTTCGCCTTTTCGATGATGCGTTGGAGTCGCTAAATCAGCTAAAGGACGCCGGCCTGAATCTCGCGTTGTGCTCCAATCTCGCAGCCCCATATGCGATTCCGGCCAAACTGTTACTGCCGTCGTTCGATGTTTACGGATGGAGCTTTGAGGTTGGGACAATAAAGCCTGAGCCCGCAATCTATCGTCAGATGATCGAACAGCTTGGCTGCGAAGCCTCCGCTATCGCAATGATCGGTGACACGTTGCAAGCCGATATGCTTGGTCCAATTGGGCAAGGCATGCGGGGCTACCACCTACAGCGTGAAGGAAAAGCCGATCAGTGCGGCTTCGTCTCGCTGATGGACTTTGCAGCCCACGTTCTGCAATACCCACCATCCGCCAACGGCTAAAGCGGCGTCGCCAGTTTTAGCTGACGCCGCTAGACCCGGATGGCTTACAGGCATGAAGACACCCTTTTTCTGTAACGGGAGCTCCTTCAACCCTTGAGCGCCAGAATACGCCGAGCGCCGTTGAGAACGATGAATCCCACGACGGTACCGATAATCAGGTCTGGGTAGTTGGACCCAGTCCAAGCGACGAGCGCTCCGGCGACTATGACGCCCATGTTGATGACCACATCATTGGCGGAGAATATCCAGCTCGCTTTCATGTGAGCACCACCTTCCCGGTGTTTGGAAATCAGCAGCAAACAACCCGTGTTGGCGAGCAATGCCAGGAACGCGACGGCCATCATTATCAGCGACTCGGGCTCGCTGCCGAATATAAAGCGTCTGATCACCTCTACGAGCACGCCGAGGGCCAAAATCAGCTGGAGCACACCAGCAAGGTGTGCAGCACGCACCTGCAGATTGACGCTGCGCCCAACCGCATAAAGGGCCAGGCCGTACACTGCCGCGTCAGCGAACATGTCGAGCGAATCGGCAATCAGACCCGCGGACCTGGCAATCAGGCCAGCAGTCATCTCTACCACGAACATGAAGGCGTTGATGCCTAACAGTAAACGTAGGGAGCGGGATTCCTGTGTAGAGTTCGCCGGATTCTCGGCGGCTTTGATCATCTCAGGGTCTGCCGCGACAGTTTTCTGAAGAGTGGCGCCTAGCCCTAACGTCGCCAGCTTTTTGGTTATGGGCTCAACGGCACTGTCATGCATGACATCTAACCGACGGTCCGACAGATCAAAAGTCAGCTTCCGAACTCCGTCCAAACCATTCAGCGCCAAGCGGATCATTCGCTCTTCTGATGGACAATCCATCTTGGGCACGGCGTAAACACTGACCCATTGCCCCGTCGTATCGGAAGGGTTTTGCATATCGGCATCAGCGGCTGGTGTCGCATCGCAGCCGCAGGGACCATCGGACTTGCTCATGATACGGCTCCACTTGAAATCGAAGATGGGATCATTAAAAGCCTTATAGCTACTATAAGGTCAATAACGCAGAGCCGATGAGGATTCACACGATGCGCATTGGTCAGTTAGCAAGGCTAATAGGGATTGATACACAGACGATCCGCTTCTATGAGCAGCAGGGCTTGTTGCCACCGCCTGATCGCCAGGCGAACGGCTATCGTGTCTACACCGAGAAGCATGGCGAGCGGCTAGCTTTCATCCGGCGCTGCCGAATCTTGAATCTGTCACTTCCAGAGATTCACGCACTCCAAAGCTACCAGGATGACCCTCGCCAGCCTTGTACGGCCGTCAATGCCTTACTCGATGATCACATTTCTCAAGTCAGATCCCAGATAACCGCTCTGCAATCACTCGAACGACAACTCGTTTCACTGCGGGCTAATTGCAACGATGGGCGGGAAGTTGAGGCTTGCGGCATTCTCGCCGGAATTAGCGAGGACGCATGCATTAAATGAACGGCGTTGGGGCTTGCGGGCCTGGTTACCCGGCCAACGCGCATGCCCTCGAAATGGTTGTTTGTCCCTGTGGTTTTTGCCCCTTCGTAGTGATGGCTGTCTCCGTGCGGTATCACTTTGAGTCAGGCCTGCCGAGGAAACGTGAGTTCAAACGTGGTCCGACCGTCTTTGCTGGCGACGGCCACGTGGCCTTTGTGGAGGTTCATCACTGAGCGGACAATCGCTAGCCCCAATCCTGCCCCGCGAGGTTGTATGCCGTTAACGCGGTAAAAGCGGTCGAACAGATGTGGGAGATGATCCGATTCGATAGTCGCGCCATGATTGGTGACAGCCAGCGAGACGATGTCTACGTCCTCCTCAAGGATCTTAAGTTCGACCGTACTGCCAGTATTTGAATGCCGCAGCGCGTTGGATAGCAGGTTGGAAATGGCCCGCTGGACCATAAGTCGATTTCCCAAAATCATGGCATCGCCCGTTACTGTCGTAGCGACTCCCGCTTCTTCGGCAAGGACTTCGAAGTATTCACATACGCGCCTCGCCTCGCTTCCTAAAGATAATTGTTCGAGCTTCAGTGCTGGGCTGGCGTGGCTGGCCTGGGCGAGAAACAGCATGTCTGACACGATTCGATCCATGCGTTCGAGTTCTTCAACCGACGACTCGATCACCTCCCGATAATGCTCCTTGCTTCGCTCACGCACCAAAGTCACCTGCGCCTTGCCTATCAGGTTGTTCAGCGGAGTTTTTAACTCATGAGCCACATCGTCCGAGAATTGTGACAGTTGCTGAACGCCGTCATCGAGTCGATGAAGCATTACGTTGAGGCTGTGCGCCAATGCCTGGAGCTCTTGCGGAAGCCGATCGGTGCGGATTCGAGGTGATAGATCCTGTGTAGATACCTTAGTCGCCAAGGCCCGGAACTTGCGAAGCGGCCGCAAGCCATTTTGGGCGATTAGCCATCCAGCCAATCCGATCAATATCAGTAGCATCGGCACGGTCACTAAGGCCGAGCGCAGGAATGCAGCCACCAGCCGTTGATCGGCACTGCGATCTTGCGAAAGTAAAAGCGTCATTGGAGCCAGTCCCGGGACTTGGATTTGCTTGCGCCCGGTTAGCATCTGCACGCCATCTTTCGTTGTCCAGCCAAGATAGTCGCCGTCCCTGCTCACGAGATCCAGCTGCTGCGGCGCATTGGCGAATCGGCCGATACTGAAAATGGGTGATTTCGCTGTATCGCCGATGACCGTAATCGAAAGGTTGTCATGGCCGAGTACGGTATCGCTCAATGCGTGTTGCCAGGAGCGGCCCATACGGGCTTTGGTGTCTTCGAGGAGTCCATGATCGATCTGAGAGAGCTTGGCCGTCACTTCCTCCTGGGCGCGCAGTTCCAGTTGGCGCACCAGTACCCAGTAGCTCAGTGCAATCAGCAGCGCGACCAAAGCGGCGCCGGTCAGTGTGATTTGAAGCGCGAGACGCGATGCGAGGCTGAGTGGCTTCAAGGCCGCGCCTCCAGCACGTAGCCCACACCCCGGATGGTGTGTATCAGGCGATCGCCGAAGGGTTCGTCCACTTTCATCCGCAGGCGACGAATCGCAACATCCACCACATTGGTATCGCAGTCGAAATTGATGTCCCACACCATGGCAGTTATTTCCGTACGCGTGAGGACTTCGCCAGTCCGGCGCATGAGCAGATGCAATAACGCAAATTCTTTGCTGGTGAGGTCGATACGCTGACCGCTCCGGTAAGCCCTATGCCGGGCCGGGTCCAGTTCGAGGTCGGCTACACGCAGGTTGCTCGGAAGTGTGACTGCCTCGCCTCGCCGCAACAGTGTCCGGATACGGGCAAGCAGCTCGGGGAACTGGAACGGCTTGACCAGATAGTCGTCGGCGCCCGATTCCAAGCCGCGGACTTTTTGCTCTAAGCGGCCATTGGCAGTCAGCATGATGACGCGTGTCTGCTTACGCCGCCTGATGAGTTCGAGAACCTCCCACCCATCCATGGTTGGCAGATTCACATCTAGCAGCACGATGTCATAGTCGTTCTGCAGTGCCAGGTGAAACCCATCGAGGCCATCACTTACGCAATCGACCAAGTAACCACATTCGATAAGACCCTGCTGCAAGTATTCCGCAGCGTTGATCTCGTCTTCGACAACCAGGATGCGCATGTTTTGAGGTAACTCGGCAAGGAGGTGCGCGGTAAGCGGAACCAAAAAAATCCATGTAGTAACTAGGTCAAGACGAAAGCGGCTTGGCTCTAGCGTGAAAGGCAGAGGCGAAAAGATCTGCCCAGGGAAGCGGGAAGCACTTTAACGCGGTAAAAGCCCTGTGAGGGCTATCTTGCGAATTTGTAATCTACCGGTCATTTGGTTGACCCGCAGCGCGAGCGGGTGCACCAAACGAAAAAAGGCGCCCTGATGGGCGCCTGAAACACATCTTCAAACCAAGGGAGCAAAACTAAAGAAGATGTGGTGTTGCTCATGGTGTTTCACAAGATCGAGAGAGGGTACTCGGCGATGAATCGGACCTCATCGAGGTCGGACTCGAAAGCAGTCGCCCGCGTGGTAGCCTGGCGCACCCGCAGAGACAAATCCTTGAGAGAGCCAGTCTGTACAACGTAGCGGGCTTCGACGTCGCGTTCCCAGCGGTTCTGTCCCGTCAGCGGCGCACCGTTATCGTCTTGGCGCATGTACACCTCGTTCGCGTTGCTGTAATCGGCGCCCCAACCGCGGGCGTAGCGGGTCATGAAAGTAAGCCCGGGTATGCCGTACTCCGCCATGTTCAGGTCGTAGCGCAGCATCCAGGACTGCTCTTTAGGTGAGTTGAAATCACTGTACTGAATGGAGTTGTTCAGGTAGATCGAGTCCGCCTGGCGCAAGTAGTCAAAGTCGTTGTTACCGTTGTTTCGCTGATACGACGCCGTGACGGTGTGCGCGCCGAAGGCGACACCCAGGCTGGAGCTCCAGATGTTGTTGTTGAACTCGCCCAGCAACTCACGGCCTTCGTCGGTTGCCTTGTAATAGTTGAAGCTGGCCAGCAGCGCGACGATATCGGAGAGCGGATAGGTGGCCGACGCACCGAAGTAATGCTGGTTCCAGGCATCTTTGAGGCGGCTGGTGTACAGGCTAAGACTGATATTTTCATTCACGCTGTAGTCACCGCCTGCGTAGCCGAGCCAAGGCGCGTCTACGCCCCCGCCGTAGAAGGTGACGAAGTCTTCGTTCATGTTACTGGTGTTGGGCTGGCTCATCGCGTGCAAGCGGCCTCCCTGAAGGGTGAGGTCGTCCAGCGAGTTGTTCACAACGGTGACACCCTTGAAAGACTCCGGCAGCAGCCGAGAGTCGCCGAAGTGCACGACAGGTGTAGTGGGAAATACATCGCCGGCCTTGATCTCGGTGTCCAGCAAGCGTGCTTTCACCGCGCCCCCCACCCGTGTGAAGTCATCCTCAGGATCGCCAGCGCTGTCGTGGGGAAGCAGGTCGATGCTGCCGCCCACACCGGAGCGCCCCGAACCGGAGTCGAGCTTGAGGCCGAGCATGGCGAAAGCGTCGAAGCCAATCTCTACCGAGCCTTGGGTATATCCGGACTCGAAGAAGGCCATCAATCCGTGGGCCCATTCCTCGGAGTAGCCATTGCCGGCGGCACTCTCACCGTCGCGAAAATCCCGATTGAAATAGAAGTTGCGATTTATCAGCGATAGCGTGCTGCCTTCGATGAAGCCCTCGGCTGTTTCCGATTGGGCAAAGACCGGGGCGCTGCCCAATGCCAGTGAAAGGGCTGTCAGCGAAAAAACGGCCTTTTTGCTCATGATGATGCTCCTTATGTACGGCAGGTCAGTGCTCGAATGACGCCTTTCGCCTTTTTGTTTTTAGCGCTTGGCCATGTTCTTCCCCTAGAGATGACGGCAGGATTAGCGGCAAATGACTATTTTGTAATCTGAGGAAGCCCAATCGCGCACTCCTTCGATTACAGATTTGTAATGTTGCGGTCACCAGGTCGTTATCCACACTTATTTAAAGTCACCACCCCATAGCCATCAGCTATCTCGCCGGCTTGGCAAGGCTGATAAAAACGCTTTCGTGTATTTGTCTACTAAATTCAGGGCGAATCACTATCGCAGTAGAGGCGCATGTGTTTCGCGTCTTGGCGGGGGTAGTTCTTATGATTGGATTCGACATCTAAACCAGGAAGTCATCGTTTTGCCTTGGATGAGAAAAATAGTTTTGCTGATGTTGCTAGCCTTGTTCCCATTGCAATCATCATGGGCAGTTGTTAGCACGAGCTGCAGTCATGAGGATGGTTCGGCAGCAAATCATCTTGGACATCACGAACATCCGCACGAGTCTCTGGGTACTGACGAGGAAGGATCGTCAAAAGCCGCAAAAAAAATCAGTCTGGATGGAGACTGTGTCTTTCATGGCGACCATATCAAGCCGCTTATAACGAAAGGGATCTGTCCTGGTTCGGTATTATCAATGAGCTTGAAACCGTTTCCTTCTGCTAGCTACGCATCGGCTGAAGCGGGGCGTCCTGAGAAACCTAATTGGCGCATCGGTGCAAAACCGGTGGGACGCCAAAGTAACCAGTAAGCGCCATTTATCTGTATCTGACGTCTCACCGAACCTTCCCTTTTTTTAGGAGATTTCGGTGCGAAAAGCTCTTTTCTCGCTGGGGTTGACGACGTTGTCGTGCAATCTCGCCTTTGCGCAACCCTTAGAGTTGCCGACCTTCACACAGACCTTACCTGTCAGTGTGTCAAATACCTTCCCCGTTGAGTCTGTCGACTCCATAAGCTTTGTACGCGCCTTGGAACTCGCTAGCTCTGCAAGCCCTGAACTGGCTACTGCAAGACGTGAGCTGGCTGCTTCTCGCGCATTGATTAGCCAAGCAGGAGCACGTCCGAATCCAATATTGTCCGCTAGCCAGGAGGGAATCCGGGGCGATGCCCCGGAGACCACGCTTGAACTGAGCCAAGAAATAGAGCTGGGTGGTAAACGTTCGGCTCGTATTGAGGCAGCGCAACGCGCCATGGACGTAGCGGCCGCCGACCTACAGGACGCCCAAGCTCGACTGAGGGGGGCAGTGATGGGTGCATACTACGATGTGCTTACTGCTCAAGAACGGCTGGACCTCGCTCAGGCTGCTTCAAAGCTTGCGAAGCAAGCTGTGAACGTTGCCAATCGACGTGTGAGGGCCGGCATGGTCTCTCCCGTAGAGGAAACCCGGGCGCGGGTTGCGGCTACTGGAGTGCAAGTAGAGCTTGCCCAGGCCACAGCTGAACTCGAAGCTGCGCGCACTCGGCTGGCGGCCAACTGGGGAAATCCACAGCCACGCTTTGAGCGAGTAAAAGAGCCGGTAGAGGCAGTGCCTCCTCTTCCCGAGCTAGCTGAGCTTTATAGCCGTTTGAACGATTCCGCCCAACTAACCCGCGCGCGTCGGGAGGCTGAAAGACGTCGGGCTGCGTTGGAGCTGGAAAGGACGAATCGCTTTTCT
>FWWM01004033.1_pt1 | contig 21851 bp, 16 predicted proteins | sample 2228351 | NCBI WGS metagenome assembly FWWM01 (sample SAMEA103939774, study PRJEB20133) | metagenome
CGCCCGTCGGCATGGCCTGACGTATTGGCGCGACGGCAGGGAAGAAGTGATCAACATCTTCCTGCGCCCCACTGGTGTGTTGGCCGAACAGATGAACTACTTCCACACCGTGTCCGTCGCGCTGCAGGAGGCGTTGAAGCGTGTGCCCGACCTCTATCTGGAGAATGCCTCGGTGCGCCAGGTGGTGCCGTTGCTGCCGGACGAGGAGGCCTGGCTGCGCGAGCTGTGGACGCCGGCCCATCGCAACGCGCACTGTGTATTTGGCCGGCTGGATGCGATGGTGGATTTCACCAGCCCGACGTGGAAGGACACATTAGCCTTCGTCGAACCCAACCTGGTCGGCGTGGGTGGCATCTCGCTCATCCCCAGCGCGGAGGAGGTGGCGATGGAGGTAATCGTGCCGGCGCTGCAGCGCGTCGCGCCCGACTTGCACCTGGAGCGCCACGAGGATCTGCGCGAGCTCTTCATGCGCGAGTTGCAGGATCACCTCGAACAAATCGGCCGGCCGGAGGGCAACATCGTGCTGGCCGACGCCAAATACTCCGGCGATGGCCCGGCCGAGTTCGAGACGTTGCGCCAGTACTACACCGAACGCGGCTACAACGTGTTCTACGCCGACCCGTCCGAGCTCTACCTGCGTGACGACGAGGTGTGGTACGAAGACAAGCGCGTGGACTTGCTATACCGCGATTACGCCCTGGCCGACTTTCCATACATCGCCGAGGAAGGCGGCGACGTCGAAGCCATCCGGTTGCTCTTCAAGCGCAATCAGGTGGTCTCCTCGATGGCCGGCGATTTCGACCACAAGAGCACCTTCGAGCTGCTGACCGACCCGCGCTTCAGCCACTTCTTCACACCCGGCGAACGACAACTCCTGCGCCGGCATGTGTTGTGGACGCGCGTACTCACCGATCGCAAGACCAGCGATCCCATCGGCGACGAAGTGGACCTGCCCGAATACGTCCGGCTCAATCGTGAGTTGCTGGTGATCAAACCCAACCGCTCCTATGGCGGCGACCGGGTGCTGATCGGCCCGGCAGTGAGCGACGCCGAGTGGCACGACGCGATTGACCACGCCCTGACCGAACCGGGCGACTGGGTGGTGCAACGGCTGGCGCGCATCACGGCCTATGAGTTTCCAGTCGTCCAGCCCGATCGCACCATCAGCGTGCAGCCGTTCTATATGGTGGTCGGATTTGCGCCGACCAAGTACGGCACGTCGGTGCTGGGCCGTGCCTCGCAGAAGCAGGTGGTGAACGTCGCGCAGCGGGGTGGTATGTGCGCCGTGCTGGTCGGCCGGCACGGGGAGCGGCTGAGCTTTCGTTGAAGGGCGCGTGGACCCTTCATTCCCTGTTAACCCTCACTCAAGCCAGACTTAACGCAGTCGCGCTACATTATGCGACGAGCAAAGGCTGGCAAATCATGACTTACCCTGCTGTGTCTGGCCAGGTTGCGCCGGAGGCATTGCTCGTCCCATCCCTGCGCAAGCTGCGCCTCGACCGTGCCGCCGGTTGGATTTCCAACGCGACCCATCCCCCGCTCGTCGGGGTCCTCAGCGTCATTCTCGCGTCGCTCATCTCGGCCAAAGCCGTTGTCTGGGCTTGGGGCATCGGATACCTGCTGGCGGCCGTCCTGCTGCCCACCCTCTACGTGGCCTGGTTGCTGCGGCGTGGTCAGATCGCCGACATGCAGTTGCCGGATCGCCAGCAGCGCCTCAAGCCGTATTGCGTCGCAATCGCTTGCATGGGTCTGACGGCGCTTGCGCTGGGCGCAGCACAGGCGCCCCGTTTGCTGCAGCAGATCGCGCTGATCAACGTCATCCAGACCACCACCTTGCTGTTGATCACCCTGCGCTGGAAGGTCAGTGCACATTGCGCCTCGATCGGCGGACTGGCGGTGCTGACCTGGTCGTTGTTCGGCACCGGCGGCATGCCGTTCTTTGTCGCGGTGCCGCTGGTCGCCTGGGCGCGTGTGCGACTCAAGCGACACGACGCGCTGCAAGTCGCCGCCGGCGCAGCGCTGGGCATTGTCATCGCCTGGATCGTGCTGCGCTAAAGCAGAACCTCGCTACCACTTGCCTTCGGGTTTCCAAATGCGCATTGCTCTATTTACCGAGACTTTCCTGCCGCGTGTGGATGGCGTGACGAACACGCTGTGCCGTTTGCTGGACCACCTTGCGCGTCGGGGGCACACCAGCATGCTGTTCGCACCCGAGGGCGGCCCCCCATACTACGCGCATACGCCCGTGGTTGGGTTGCGGGGCTGGCGATTACCGCTGTATCCCGACTTCAAGCTGATTTCGCCCCTCGCGCCCATCGCCGGCCACCTGCGCGCGTTCAAGCCGGACCTGGTGCACGTGCTCAACCCGATTACCCTGGGAACAGCCGCCATCTGGCGGGCGCGCGCCATGGGCATTCCAGTGGTGGCCTCGTACCACACCGACGTGCCCGGCTTCATGGTGCGCTGGGGCTACCGGCTGCCGGCCCTGCTAATGGCGCGCTATATGCGCTGGGTGCACAACCAGGCCGATCTGAACCTGTGCCCGTCGTTGGTGACCCTGGAGGCGTTGGAGCGCCAGGGCTACCGGCGGCTGAAGGTGTGGGGCCGCGGCGTAGATGCGGCCTTGTTCCACCCGAACAAGCGCAGCGAAGCATGGCGTGTGCGCCTGACGTGCGGCCAGCCGGATCGTCCGCTGCTATTGTTCGTCGGACGGCTGTCGCACGAGAAGCGCGTGCACTGGATCCACCGGGTCCTGAATGCTCTACCCGACGCCCGGTTGGCGATCGTGGGTGATGGGCCGGCGCGCGAGGGGCTGCAGCGCCTGTTCTTCGATGCCCCGGTCGTGTTCACCGGCGTGTTGCGTGGCGAAGATCTGGCCGCCGCCTATGCTAGCGCCGACGTCTTCGTCTTCCCGGCTGCCAACGAAACGCTGGGCAACGTGGTGCTGGAAGCGATGGCGTCGGGCCTGCCGGTGGTCGCACCACGTTCGGGCGGTTTGCTAGATCACGCCGTGCACAGCGAGACGGCGCTGTTGTTCGAGCCGGAAGACTGCCAGTCCCTGGTCGCGGCTGTGCGCGAACTCGTGTCGAACCCGGCGCGGGCGAAGCAGATGGGCTGGGCTGGACGCGCGCGCGTCGAATCGCGCACCTGGACAGCCGTGCTCGATGGCTTGCTGGACGATTATCGTGCACTGCTGACGGCGCAGCCCGCCGTAAACACAGGGTCCGAATCGGGCCGACCCCGGCAGACTCAGTCGAGCCGCGTCGGCGAGCTCACGTCGAGTCGCCTGGCCGATGGCCTCTGACCTGGCAAACGAAACTCGCCTCACTGCCTTCCGGCTGGCGGCGGTCGTCGCCGTCAGCTTCGGCGTCACCCTCGTCACCAGCACGCTCGAGCCGGCTCTGATCGGTAGCAAAGTCATCACGCTGGCTCCGACTCGCACTTCCGATGCCGCCGTGTTCGGCGCGGTCACCTTTGGTGGCCTGCTGGTCGCCGTCGTCGCCCAGCCGCTGATCGGGGCATGGTCGGATCGGACGCGCACGCGGCTGGGCCGGCGGCTGCCGTTCATGTTGACGGGCACAGCCTGCGTCGTCGCCGGGCTGATCTTGATCGCGTCGGCAAGCTCGATCGCAGCGCTGGTGGTCGGCTTGCTGGTCACCCAGCTTGGCATAAACGGCGTGCTGGCTTCATGGCAGCCGGTGATTGCCGAGGGGGTGTCGCAGCCGCAGCGCGGCGTAGCCTCGGGCTTCAAAGCCGGCTTCGACTTGGCGGCGGCGATCGTCGGACGGCTGGCGGCCGCCGCCGTGATCAGTCGCGCTCCGGAGTGGGGGAGCATCGCGCTGTATGCGGCCATCGCCGTGCCCATCGCCGGCCTGCTTTTCACGTTGCTCGTCACGATCTGGGGGATGGGTGTGGATCGGTCGCCGCCGCCCACGCCGGGGGCACCTGTGCCTGTCTCGCGCGTGTTGCGCTACGCGTTCACCGCGGATGTGAAGTCGCATCCGGCTTTCGGTTGGTGGTTCGCCAATCGCGTGCTGTTCTGGGCAGGGGTGATCGGTTCGAGCGTCTTCCTGTTGTTTGCCGCGCAAGACGTGTTCGGGATGAACGAGGCGGAGGCACAGCGCACGATCGGCCGGGTGATCGTGGTGCTGGGTGCGGCGCTGGCTGTGGTGATCCTGCCCGCCGGCTGGTTGGCGGATCGGGTGGGTCGCCGGCCGATGGTGATCGTCGCCGGGGTGATGGCTGCGGCCGGTGCAGTCGTTGCCGTGGTCAACTTCAACCTGATCCTGCCCGTGGCAGTTCTGATCGGCGCCGGCACGGGCATCTACCTGAGCAGCAGCCTGGCGTTGATCAACGACATCGTGCCGAAAGGGGATGCGGCGCGCTACCTGGGCGTGGCCAACATCGCCACAGCTGGCGGGAGCGCGCTGGCCCGGCTGGGCGGCGGCACGCTCATCAGCGGGTTGAACGGCGCAACTGGGTCGAACGTCATCGGCTACCAGGCGCTGTATGTCGTCGTCGCCGTCCTCTTCTTGCTCAGCGCAATCGTGATGGCACTCGCGCCGGCTGTGCATCGGACCAATAGCCCCAATCACGCCCCCGCCAGCGCGATGGCAGCAGATTGAAATATAGCAAGAAGCAGCGCAGCGAAGAGTGCATCACCTTGCGCATCACCCCTCGCTCCAGCCGGCGATGATCTCGCGCATAGACCACCAGGTCCGGCGCGAACACCACCCGATAACCGTGCCGCTTGATGCGCCAGGCGATCTCGGAATCCTCGTTGCACGTCAGGCGCAGATCGAAGCCGCCCACATCGAAGAAGGCAGTACGGCTGATGAGCAGGTTCGAACCGGTGGCCGCGGGGATGCCCAGCGCCGCGAAGAAGCCCTGGGCGCGCGTGAACCAGCGGTGATAGGGGATGAAACGATCGCACGCCTTCTTCGCTCCGATTCGCTCACGTCTATTCGGGCGAGGTCGTTGAAGTAGCTGAGCGAGAAGACCACGTCGGCGTCGGTGAAGAGCAGCCAAGGGGTGCTGGCTACCTGGGCGCCGATCTGCCGGGCGGTCACGACGTTGCAGGGCTGCTGGATGATCGTAGTGCAGTCCGGCCGGATGTCGCGCACGAGCTGCGGCGTATCGTCGTCGCTGGCGTCCACCACGATGAGCGACACCGCGTCGGGCAACGACGCCAGGAAGCCGCGAATGTTGTAGCGCTCGTTGCGCGTCGGCAAGATGACGGTCAGGTCCGCGATCTGCACGTCTAGTCGTCCTCTTCGTTCAACAGCCAGTTGTCCAGCCGGCGCTCCAGCACGACCTGTGCCAGGCTTCCGGCGCCAGCATCCGGCGCGAGGGCCCCGAGCGTGACGTGACAGACGCGCCAGCCTTGTCTGCCCCACCGGTTAAGCGCCTGCGTCAGTTGTTCGTCCCACGACCCGGCAGGGCTGTGCTCGTTGGACTCGGCCGGCCTGGCCTCAATCGTCTCGATGCGGTACTCGAATCTCTGCACGGCTCGATCATCGAATGTGCTTGTTGCATTGCGATTAAGCATGCGTGAAGTGAAGTTGAAGGGATCGCGAAAGGTGTGGCAATCGCCCTCGACAGCGATTGAGCGTGTGAGAAAGGAGCGATGATGTGAAGGGCGAAGTTGTTCGATGCATCCATGCGCTCTAGTAGAATCGCGACGATGATGCGCACATTGCCGTACGCCGATCAGTTGCGTCCGGATGCACTCGCCTTCTTGCAAGATCAGCCCAAACCACTGCTCATCGCCGGCCGGTGGGTCGCAGCAGCCTCCGGGCGGACGTTCGACAAGGACGATCCGGCCACCGGCCTGCCGTTCGCCAGCGTGTGCGAGGGCGATGCCGAAGACGTATCGCAGGCGGTGCTTGCTGCGCGTGAAGTCTTCGACAACCCCAGGCATCCATGGCGACGCATGACGCCGCACGACCGCGAGCGCCTCATCCACCGGTTGGCCGACTTACTCGAGGGGGATCGAGAGACGCTCGCCCAACTGATCACCCTGGAGAATGGCAAACCGCTTGCTGCCAGTGAAGGCGAAGTCGCCTCCAGCGTGCGCTTATTTCGCTATTACGCCGGCTGGCCGACCAAGATCGAGGGCGATGTGAAGCCGGTCTCGATCCCGGACCGGCTGAACTACACGTTGCGCGAGCCGGTTGGCGTGGTCGGCGCGATCATCCCGTGGAACTTCCCGCTCAGCATGATCGCATGGAAGCTGGCGCCGGCGCTGGCGACCGGCAACGTCGTCATCCTCAAGCCGGCCGAGCAGACGCCGCTGACGGCGGTGCGCGTGTGCCAGCTGGTGCAGGAAGCCGGTTTCCCCGACGGCGTGGTTCAGCTCATCAACGGCTTCGGGGAGACGGCTGGCGCGGCGCTCGTCGCCCATGCAGGCGTGGACAAAGTCGCCTTCACCGGCAGCACCGAGGTGGGCAGGATCATCATGCGCGCTGCGGCGGGTAATCTGAAGCGCCTGTCGTTGGAGCTGGGCGGCAAGAGCCCGCACATCATCTTCGACGACGCCGACCTGCCGAGGGCGATCGTCGGTGCCACCTATGGCATCTTCAGCAACGCCGGTCAGAGCTGCAATGCCGGCTCACGCTTGTTCGTGCAGCGCAAAGTCTACGATGCGGTGATGGCGGAATTGGCCGACCGGGCGGCGGCGATCAAAGTGGGCCCAGGGATGCAGCAGGGTGTGGATATGGGCCCGGTGATATCGCGCGAGCAGTTCGCGCGCGTGCAAAGCTACGTGGCCGCCGGCCTGGAGAGAGGCGCACGCCTGCGCGCCGGTGGGGCCCGGCCGGCGGGCGTGCCCGAAGGCGGCTATTTCGTTGCGCCCACCATCTTCGAGGACGCCGGCGACGACACGCCGATCATGCGCGAAGAGATCTTCGGGCCGGTACTGGCTGCGACGCCGTTCGATTCGATCGAAGAAATCGCCGCCCGCGCGAACGACACGCCGTACGGCCTGGCCGCTGGCATCTGGACGCGCGATGTGAGCAAAGCGCATAAGCTGGCCGGCCTGTTGCGCGCCGGCACGGTTTGGGTGAACTGTTACAGCCAGTTCGACCCGGCTTCGCCGTTCGGCGGCTACAAGCAGAGCGGCTTTGGTCGGGAGATGGGGCATGAGGCATTGGAGCTGTATACCCACGTGAAGTCAATTTGGATCGGGCTGTAGGCGCAGGCCAGTGCCGTTTGAGGAAGACAATCGCAGGGGAGGGATGATGACCACAGCAATCACTGCCGCTCAGGATTCGCTGCACGAGGCTCGACATCCGATCTACGTGGTCGGACACAAGAACCCCGATACCGATGCCGTCGCATCGGCGATCGGTTACGCCTGGTTGCTGCGCGAGCGCGATGGGCTGGAGACGATTGCGGCGCGCGCCGGCTCGGTGAACGCACAGACGCGTTTCGCCCTGGATGCCTTCGGTGCGCCGACGCCGATGCTCCTGGAAGACGCCTCGCCACGCTTCGAGGCGATCGCCAACCGCATCGAGCCGCTCACGCCGGATACGCCACTCTCCGCCGCCTGGCAGCTTTCGGCCAAGACCCACCGCGCCGCGCCGATCGTCGAAGCCGATGGCACGCCGGTCGGCCTGGTCACCGGCCAGTCGGTGTTCGGTTATCTATCTCAGCGGCTGGATATGACCTACGCCGTGTTCGGCAAGCTGATCGCAATCCCCTGCGGCGAAGCGTGCGACACCGACGTGCCGAGGTTCGCGCTGACCGATCGCATCAGCGACCATCGCGAGCGCGTGATGCGCACCCAGCGCGACGACTTCTGGGTGGTGGATGGCGACGGCAAGTACGCCGGCATCTGCACCCGCGCCGACATGCTGCATCCACCGCGCATGCAGATGGTGCTGGTGGATCACAACGAGCCCGGCCAGGCGGTGAACGGCCTGGCCGAGGCCGAGTTGCTGGAGGTGCTCGACCATCATCGCCTGGGCACGATCAACACCACCACGCCGATCTCCTTCCATGTGGATGTGGTCGGCTCATGTTCGACGCTGGTGGCCGAGCGCATCCGGATCGCGCGCCTGACGCCGCCCCCGCCGGTGGCCGGCATGCTGCTGTCCGGGTTGATCAGCGACACTCTGGCGTTCAAATCGCCAACGACGACTGCGCGCGACCGCAGCTCTGCAGCATGGCTGGCCTGGCATGCCTTCGGTATGGACGACGCCGAAAGCAAGATGAGCGAATTCGCCGACGCCCTGCTGCAGGCCGGCGCCGACGTGAGCGGCCGCTCGGCACAGGACATGGTGCAGGCCGACCTCAAGCTGTTCGAGTCCGGCCCGGTCAAGTTCGGCGTGGCTCAGGTGGAGGTGACCAGCTTCAACGCCATTCTGCCGCGCATGGCCGAGATCCGCGACGCGCTCCGAGCGCTGCAGGAACAACGTGGCCTGGACTTCGTCGCGCTGATGATCACCGACATCGTCGAGAACAACAGCCTGCTGGCCGGCGTGGGCGACGCGCGTTTCTTCGAGCGGCTGCCTTTCTCGCGCAAGGCAGATGGGGTATGGGATATGCCGGGCGTGGTTTCGCGCAAGAAGCAGCTCCTGCCGACGCTGCTCGGCATGCTGCAAGGGTAACAAAATTGAAAACTGAAAATGAAGAATCGAGAAAGCGCAGGCCTTGTAGGCATTGCCTGGTGGCAGCGGTGTTCACTGTCCTTTCAATTTTCAATTTTCAATTCTCAATTCTCAATTCAGCGAATGCGCTCGTCGAGCCGTTCGATCCAGCCTTCATCATCACAGATGAGGAATTCAATGACCCCGGCGCAATGTCGTGCGGGCAGGTCCAGGCTTTCTTGAACGAGCGACGCGGCATCCTGAAGCAGTACGCGGTGGATGGCCGGCCTGCGTCGCAGATCGTGTGCGAGAACGCCGCACGTTTCGGTCTCAACCCGCGTCTGTTGCTGGTGATGATGCAGAAGGAGATGGGGTTGCTGACCGATCCTGCGCCCAGCGCCGGGGCGCTAACTGGGCGATGGGTTGCGGGCCGGGCTGGAACAGCACCAGGGGCTTCGCGGTCAACGTCGAGTGTGGCGCGCGCACGCTGCGGCGCAACTTCGATCGGCCTAGCCTGGGTCAGGAGACGATTGACGGCGTCACTCCGGTCAACCGCGCCACGCTGGCGCTATACCGCTACACGCGCCACGTCAGCGGCAATCGTGATTTCTGGACGATCTGGGTTGGCTACTTCCCACAAAGCACGGCCAGCGGCGCTCCGCCGGAGATCTACGTGGATAGCCGCAACGTCGAGCTATCGCCGCCAATCAGAGGCGAGCTGGCCTGCCGCAGCGGCTGGGCCGTCGGCAACAAGGGGCGCGGTGGACATCACCTGGTTACGCCGAACGTCGCGACGCCCGGCGAGTCCACCAACAAGGTGATCTGGCGGCCCTATCTGCCGTTCGAGGGAGCCTACCGCGTGTTCGTCTTCATCCCCGACCGGGCAGCCATCATCTGGGCGTGCGGCCCGCTGGCTGCACGCCTCGACACGACCAACGCACGCTACACCATCAAGCATCGCGACGGCGTGACCGAGTACGCCATCAACCAGGCGCCCATCCACGACGGCTGGGTGGAGCTGGGCTCCTACTACTTCGCTGCCGGCACAGAGGGCTATGTCATGCTCGACGACGTGACTGGCGAGCTCAGCGGCACGCGCTGGGTGAGCGTGGACGACATGAAGTTCGTCTGGATGCACCCTTGAGTCCGCAGCCAGGCCAACCGATTGGAGATTCTGCAGGGGATTGTGTGGGGACTTGCGACAGAGCGGAGGCGAGGGGGAGGCGTCTCCGCCCTGTCGCAAGCGACGGTAAGCGTGGCTAGGGTTTGGTCACTGCCGGCAAGTAAATTGCGCTAAAAGTATAACTGCGTGCCGGCTCGCGCGCAATACCTAACCATTGGGTTGGCGGCAAATATCCGTTCGGGAAGATCGTCGCCAGGTGTTCCTGCTTGTTCCCGAGCCGCGTCACTATCAACTCGCTCAGCACGTGGCGGTAGTCGGTGGTGATTCGCAGGTCGCGCCCGTCGTAGAGCTGTTCGCCGGCCAGGCCTGGCCACGTCCCGTAAATCTTGCCGCCGTTGATGCCTCCTCCCATCACCAGCATGATGTTGCCGTGACCATGATCGGTGCCGTTGTTGGCGTTCTCGCGCAGGGTGCGTCCGAACTCACTCATCATCACAATGGTGGTGCGCCGGGTGTACTCCCCCAGGTCCTGGAAGAACGCGAGCAGGCCGCGCGCCAGCAGGCTGAGCTGATCGTAGAAGTAGCCGCCGACGCCGTCCTTGTCCCAGGGGGATTGTTGGTTTTCATGCGTGTCCCAGCCGCCCAGGTCCACGGTGGCGGCGCGCAGCCCGACGTCCATCTTGATCATCTGCGCCACGGTCTTCAGACTCTCGCTGAAGCTGTTGTACGGAGGGTAGGACACGCCGGGCGCAGGTGAGTACTCCCCGGTGCCGACGATGTCGAGTGCGTTGAGCGCGTTCTCGCCCGCCTCGTGCATCCAGGTGCGCGCCGGGTCGCTAATATCCAGGCCGTACATGTTGCGCAGCGCCTGTTTCTGCAGATTAGCGTATTCGCCCCAGGTGTAGAGGTTCAGCGTCCCCGGGCCGGTCAACGCAATGGCATCCGAGCGGCCGGCCAGCGACATCGCCAGGCCGCTGCCGGCGGAAAGGGCGGGGAACTGCGCGATGCCCATGTTCAAAGTATTGAGGTGCCTTGCCAGCCAGCCGCTTCCCGTCGTCTTCACGTCTGGCGTGCCCGTCTCCATGAACTGCATCGAATCGAAGTGACTGCGGTTGTCGCTGGTCAGGCCGGTGGCGTGCACCACGCCCAGGTAGCCGGATTGATACAGGCCGTGCAGCGGCGCGAGCGCCGGGTTGAAGCCGAAGTCGGTCGTCTTGCCGGTGTCGGGGTTGTTCAGGCTACCGATCGGCAGGGCTTTGTACTGGCCGCTGGCGGGGATCCTGAGGTTCCTGCGCAGCTCGGCCTCGTAGTACTGGCGGTCGTTGCTGCTGCCGCCGATGGGCACGACGACGTTGATGCCGTCAATGCCGCCGCGCAGAAAGACCACCACGACGATCTCGCCGGCGGTCGCGTCCGGCGCATTCGGGCTGGCGAAGGCGAGGTGAGTGATGCGCGAGCCGGCCAGGGCAGCGATCGCTGCCGAGCAGCCGACCATGAACGAACGGCGCGTCAGTTTGTGTGTGAATGCCATGGTCGCTCCTTGTGCAAATTGCCGATGATCGTGAATCTGGGTCGAGCCCGGCCGAATCAACGCAATTGGAAGTCTGGGCTCATCAAGATGAGCGCGACGGCGCTGGGCACGCGCTCGCGCAGTTGATTGTCCGAGAGCGCATAGGTGTTGGGGTTGGCGCCGCGCGCCAGCATGTCCACCACCGCCCGGCGCCCCTGTGTGCTCGTCATCGGGCGACCCAGAATCCGGCCGATCCACCAGTCGGCGACGCTGTTGGGCGTGCGGTTGATTACCCCGCTGCTGATGGCGTTGAGCGTCGGCGTGAACACGTCCACCTTGATGTCGCTGCGATCCTGCGGCACTCCCTCTTCGATCATCCAGTTGCACCAGCGCCAGCGCATCAGGACGGAGGTGGTGTTGTTCCACGCCTGCTTCACGTCGGGATAGCCGTCCGGCGGACGCCTGCTGAACAGGTCCTGCCCCGCGGCATCGTAAACCCAGCTGAAGTCCCAGTGTCTCTTGTCGGGACGGAAGTCGGCGCCTACAGCGCGCAGCATGCTGATCGCCGCCTCGAATGGCCGCTTGATCTTGTCGCCGAAAGTGGTTTTGAAAGGCGACTTCGGGTCGGTCAGGAGCTTGAGCATCACCTTGCGGATTTGCTGTGGGTCCTGCCACAGGCTCGTCCAGTAGGCTGCACATTCCTCGAGGAAGTCATGAGCCGGGTTGCTTCCCGGTGCCGGCGGTGGATCATCCGGTGGGCCTTTGTAGGGGCGTGGGGCGCTGTCGCCGATGAAGCGCCGCCACAACTTGCGCACGATGTGGCGCCCGGTGCCAGGATGGCTGGCGAGTTTGTCCAGCACCGTCCGGCCGTCCTTCTCGGCTTCGTTCGCCCAGGTCTCGGGGAAGCTGGTGCCCAGCACGATCTTCTGGAAGCGATCATGCCGGCTGGCGTCGTAGAGGAAGGTGCCGTCGTCCCTGAATGACGGATCGCCCTGCTTCTTCTCGTCGTTCACCCGCCAACCGGTGAAGCAGCGCGTGGCTTCGTACACGTCGCCGTCGCAATATTTCACCGGCGCAGCCGGATAGCCCGGCACTGTCTCGCGCGGGACGACGCCGGCGTAGTTCTCCGCACCGAGCGTGTGCAGTTCGAACAGCTCGCGCGCCCAGTTCTCATTGGGGCCAGCTACGGTGTTGATGTAGTTGTCCAGGTAGAACAGCATGGCCGGGCTCTTAGCCACCGCCTCCAGCATCGCGCGGAAGTTGCCCAGCGCGTTCGCCCGGATGACGTCGCGGTCGTAGTGCACCCAGGTCGCCATGGCATACGACCAATCCCAGGCATACACGTTGAAGTGGTTGTGCCAGAAGTCCACCAGCAATTCGAATAGCTGCCATTTGCTGTAGGTGGCGCGGATGAACGTGGCGATGTAGATGTCATCGGCCGGGTCGTGCCGTTTCAGCTGATCGTTCTGCGTCGGATTGCGCATGTGGTCTGTCCACAATTGCGGCAGCGACTTGTCCAGCGTCGGCAGGTTGGCTGCCGTGATGCGGGCGTTGCAATCGGCATCGGCGCCGAAGTCGGGGTTGAGTTGCTGGTTGACCCAGTTCGTGAAGTCCGCTTCTGGATTGCCGGTGTTCGGATACCCTTCGCTGTTGTTGAGGCTGGGGCCGAAAGCCAGTCGCGTGAGGGCGACCACCCGCAGCGGCGGCAGCGGCACGTTTGCAGCGCCGAGCGCCTGGCCTACCTCCTGCACGAAGAAGCCGTCGTTTGCGGGTGCGGGCAGCGGCGAAGGGCCGTCGTTGCCATTGTTCGTCACGGTGGCTCTTGCCGGCGATGCAGCATAGAGCGCTCCGGCTATCCCCTGTGCAGTGCGGCGCGTTGCCGTCCACGTCCCGAGTTGTGTGTCTTTGGAGCGAGTGTGGACTGGGTTATGGCTGTTCATGGTGGAGCATTCCGGCTGTGCTTCAAGGCTTGCGGACCAGCGGCAGATACAGGCGACGCGGCGCCAGACAACTCGCTGCCGGCTCCGCCCCGACTGCGTGCATCAGGCCGAGGTCGGGCTGCGGCGCATAACCGGGGAAGATGCTGGACAGATGCGTCTGGGTGCGTGCCATGCGCGCCTTCAAGATTTCGCTCAGCACGCGGCGGTAGTCTGTGGTGATGGCCAGGTCGGCGCGCTGATACAGCTGGTCGTTGGCCAGACCTGGCCACTGGCCGTATACCTTGCCGCCCTTCACCGTTTTGCCCATCACCAGCATCACGCTGCCGTGGCCGTGGTCGGTGCCGGCGTTAGCGTTCTCTCGCAGTCGCCGGCCGAATTCACTCATGACCACCACCGTGGTGCGAGCGTTGAAGTCGGGTTGTCCGGCGCACGCCTCCAGGTCGGTGTGGAACGCCTCCAGCCCGCGCGCGAGCGTGTTCAGCAGCGTGCCCATGTAGGTGTTCGGCGCTGCCCCCTGGTTCTCGTGCGTGTCCCAGCCGCCCAGGTCTATCGTGGCCGCCGTCAGCCCGACGCCGGCTTTGATCATCTGCGCGATCAGCTTGAGATTGTTGCCGAACCCGCCCTGGGGATACTGCGCGCCGTTGGCTGGCGTGTAGGTGCCGATGTTCTTGCTCTGGATCAGGTCAATGGCTGCGATCGTCTCCAGGCCGGCCTGGTCGAGCCAGTCGGCGGCCGAGCCGTACATGCTGCGCAGCGCGTTCGTCTGCTGTCCGCGATACTGCGAATTGCCGCCCAGGCTGAACGTGCCCGGGCTGGACATGGCGATGGCGGGATATCCGACGAGGGAAGCGGGGCGCGACGAGCCGGAGGCAAGCGCAGGCATCACCGCGTCAGCCGGCAGCGTCAACGTCTCCAAAAAGCGGGTTAACCATCCCGTGCCGTTCTTGGAGCCAAGCGTCGCCGTCTCCATGTATTGCATCGCATCGAAGTGGCTGCGCGTGTCGTAGGTGAGGCCGGCGGCATGCACGATCGCCAACCGCTGTGCCTGGAATAGGCCGAGCAGGGGTGCCATGGATGGGTGCAGCCCGAAGAAACCGTCGAGGTCGTAGGTTGCGTTGGCGCCGCTGGTTGGCAACTTCAGGCTCGGCCGGGCTGCTTCGTAGAACCCACGATCCGGCCCGACCGCGATGGGTGGCACGACGTTGAGCGCGTCCCATCCCCCGCGCAGAAAGACCACGACGATGGCCTCGCTGTTGGCCTCGCCCAGGGAGAACGCCACGTTGGTGATGCGCGATCCGGCCATGGCGGCAATCGCCGCCGAACAGCCCATCATGAAACTGCGTCGCGTGAATTTTTGTGTGAATGCCATCGTGCTTCCTGTCCTTTCCTTTGCAAGCCATCTCCCGGCGTTCTGACCCGTGGATGACCTGCCATCGCATCACGGGCGCCTCGCCGTGCTTCCGCCTGATAGAGTGCCGGGACGGCGAGCCGCGAGCTCTGTCTCATCTCCATTGAAACTCGGGCGACATGAGGATCACGGCAATCATGCGTCGCAGCCGATTGCCGATGTCGTTTGCTGCCATGACGGCGTTCGGATCCGTATAGACGGGCTTGACCGACGTGGCGTTGTTGCCCGTGTCCCAGCCCTGCATCATCCTGACCACTTCGGCGCGATGGGCGGCGTCGTCCATCGGCCGGCCCAGTAAACGGTTGACCCAGAAATCGGCGATGGTGTTCGGCGTGTTTGCACCCCCCATCACGTTGATGAGCGCGTCGTTGTCTGCTCTTACGCCGGCGTTGTTCGACGCGCTGTAGTACGAGCCCTCCATCAGGTTGTTGAACATCCGCCAGCGATACAGCATGGAGGTGGTGTTCGTCCACGCCTCGCGCACGTCGGGGTAACCATCGGGTGGGCGGCGGCCGAAGTGCTGCTGGCCGATCGCGTCGTAGCCGCTCCAAAGCGAGCTCAGCCCACTGGCGTCTACGCTGACCTCGGCATTCACCGCGCGCAGGGCGCTGTAGAGTGCTTCGTGTGGCCGCTTGATCTTCTGCCCCCACGTCGTGGCAAATGGCGACGGGATGGCCGGGTTCGTCCCCGAGGCTGGTACACCCAGCACCAACTGCTGAACCACCAACCTGATCTGATTCGGGTTCTCCCAGTTGTCGGTGAACGTCTTGGCCACGGCGTTGAAGAACGGGTCGTCGGCAGTGGGCTCCGGCGCATTGTCGCCGATCAACCGTCGCCACAGTTTGCGCACGATGAAGCGGCCGGTGCCAGGATGGCGGGCCAGCATGTCGAGCACCTGTTTGCCATCCACTTCCGGCCCCTGGTCGGCCGGGATGTATTTGCCCAACACGAATTTGTTGGCCCGGTCGTGCCAGGGGGCGTGGTAGTAGAACGTGCCGTCGTTGGCCGGTGCGCCGGATTGGCCGTTGTTCACGCGCCAGCCGGTGAAGCAGCGCGCCGCATCGTATACATCGTTGTCCACGTAGCCGACGTGCAAACCACTCACAGGATCGGTGGGCACCGTCGTCGGGTCGGCGGTGCCGAGGTAGTTCTCTGCGCCGAGCGTGTGCAGCTCCAGCAACTCGCGTGCCCAGTTCTCGTTGAAGTTCGCGCCCTGGCTGATGAAGTTGTCCAGGTAGTACAGCATGGCCGGGCTCTTGGCCACTGCTTCCAGCATCGTCCGAAAGTTGCCCAGCGCGTTCGCTCGGATGACGTCGCGGTCGTAGTGCACCCACGTCGCGCCGGCGTAGGCGCCGTCCCAGGCGAAGATGCTGAAGTGGTTGTGCCAGAAGTCCACCATCACTTCGAACAGCTGGCGGCGGCTGTAGACCGCGCGCAGCAACGTGGCCACGCGCACGTCCTTCACCGGCCGGCTGCGGTCGGCGCCCGAAGTCCTGAAGTAGGTCTCCCACAGCTGTGGCAGCGTCAAGTTCAGGCTGGGCAGGTGAGCCGCAGCGGCAGCGATGCGCGCATCGCTGTCGTCGGGGACGGCGAGGAAGGCCGGATCGAGTTGCTGGTTGACATAGCCTGCCAGGCGCGAGGCATCGTCGGCGCCCAGTGCGTTGAACGCCTCGATGCTGGTGTGCGGGTCGCCGGGCCGGGGCCCCCAGGCCAGGCGATTGAGCGCAACGACTGCCAACGGCGGCAGCGCTACGTTTGCTTCGTCGAGTCGGCTTGGGCCAAACGAGAGTGGGGCTTCGTCGTCGGCGTGTGCGGCGCCCTGAGCAGCGCCCACGGCCAGGGCGCCGCTGATGACCGCACCCAGCTTCAAGACATCGCGCCGCGAGGGCAAACTGGGCTTGGCGTCTCTCTGTTCCGCTACTCTTGATGAAATGGTCATGGCTGCTCCATGTGCTTGATCCGGGTTGTGAGCAATCCTGGCCTCATGGCTATGGCGTGCCGTGCTTCCTCGCCAGCACGGTGCGGCGCCGTCTGCGCAAACGCCCCTCGCGGTGGAGAAAGGAACGACGACGGGCGCGCTGCGCAGTCACGAAGCTTTTCCGATTGCTGCGCGCGATTGTAGGAATCGCGTCGTTGGCGGACTATGCGTTCGTCCGCCGGAGCGGAGCAGCGATTGATCTACCGAACCGGGCGTCGGCCTGGCTGCAACGTCCGGACAACAAAATTGTTGGCTGACGTTTGGTAGACGCTCGCGGGGTGGAAAGACTGGGCTTCCTCCAAGGCCCGGTCTTTGTTCGCTATGGGCGAGACCGAACGGCGTTCATGAACTGGTCGAACAGATACCCCGCATCGTGAGGGCCTGGAGATGCTTCAGGGTGGTATTGGACGCTGAAGGCGTTGAGCGACGAGACGCGCAGCCCTTCGACGCAGCCATCGTTCAGGTTCACGTGCGTGATCTCGACGCTCGGCGGCAGGCTCTCGACGTGAACGGCAAAGCCGTGGTTGTGGCTGCTGATCTCTACGCGGCCGTTGGCCAGCACCGGCTGATTGCCGCCGCGATGGCCGAACTTCATCTTGTATGTGCTGCCGCCCAGCGCCAGCCCCAGGATCTGGTGTCCTAGGCAGATGCCGAAGATCGGCACCTGGCCGAGCAATCGGCGCGTGGTCTCGATGGCGTATGTACATGCTGCCGGGTCGCCCGGGCCGTTCGACAGGAAGACCCCGTCCGGCTGCATCGCCAGCGCTTCGTCGGCTGTCGTCGTCGCCGGGACGACGGTGATCCGGCAGCCGTGCGAGGCCAGCAGTCGCAGAATGTTGCGCTTGATTCCGAAGTCAAAGGCCACGATGTGTGGCTGTGTGGTTGTCGGATGGGTCTCGTTCACCTGATGCCCCGTCAGCCCGGCCGCGCGTTCGACATACCACTCTCCGTTCACGCCCTCCGTCCAGTGATACGGCTCATCACAGGTGACTTCGCGCGCCAGGTCGGCGCCGTTCATGTCGCGGCTGGCGCGCGCCATCTCGATCAGCCGTGCAGGGTCGGTGTTGACCGACGAAATTGCACCGCGCATCGCACCTTTCTCGCGAATGTGTTTGACCAGCGCGCGGGTGCTCAAGCCCATGATGCCGACCACGCCGTGATCTTTGAGATATGCATCGAGTGGTTTGCGGCTGCGGTAGTTGCTGGCGATCGGGCTGAGTTCGCGCACGACGAACCCGGCCACCCAGGCGCGATGCGACTCGTCGTCGTCGGGGTTGGTGCCGACGTTGCCGATCTGCGGTGCAGTCATCACCACGATCTGGCCGTGGTAAGACGGGTCGGTGATGATTTCCTGGTAGCCGGTCATCGAGGTGTTGAAGACCACCTCGCCCGTGGTTTCACCGACCTTGCCGAAGCCGGCACCCGGCCAGGTGGTGCCGTCCTCGAGCGCGAGCAGAGCAGGAGGGGGTGTCATCTCTGTCCTATGATCCATCGCTGTGATGTGCCTGTGTCGTCATGCCGTTGCGTAGCAAAGCCCGCCATTCCTCGGGCAGACGCGTCGGTGCGTTCAGCGCGAAGTTGAAGCACACCTGCACCGTCTTGCCGGTTGCGATCAACGCGCCATCGCGCTGGCGCGTGATTCGATAGCACAACGTGTACGAAGTGTTGCGAATCTCTCCGGTGCTCACCTCGATCTCGAGCTGATCGCCGAGCTGGGCCGGCGCGCGGTAGTCTATCTCCGCGTGCGCGATGACTGTGCTGCGCTCGCGGGAGAACAGGCTGCGCATGCCGATGGCTGTGATGAACGCGATGCGCGCCTCCTCGAAGTAGGTCAGGTACACCGCGTTGTTGACGTGATTGTAAGCGTCCAGGTCGCGAAAGCGCACCTGCAGCGTGTGTTTGAACATCGAACCCTGGGAAAGGGGCGAAAGCGTGTGCGATGCCTACTTCTTCTGTTCCACAGTGACCGCGTTGATCACGTCGGCCTTGGCGTCGCCCTGGGCTGCCGTCAGCGCTTTAACCACGTCCAGGCCGGAGGTGATCTGCCCGATCACCGAGAACCGCCCGTCCAACTCCAGCGTGGGTGAGTAGGTGAAGATGAACTGCGCGCTGCTGGTCGCGTTGCCTCCGAACAGTGCGACGACGCCGGGTTGCGCCATCGCGCCCGGCGTCAGCTCGACGCCACATTCGAAGCCGGGGTTGCCGGCCACCGTGGGGTTGCCGATCAGGACCGCGCCGATTTGGCCGTCGTTCAGGACGACGGGGGCGCCGTCGAAATAGCCCTGCTGAGCCAGGAACACTGTCGCATTGACGTTGACCGGAGCGAGCGCCGGGTCGAGTTCGGCCACGATATCCCCTCGGTTGGTCTTGACCGTCATCACATACTTGGCGTCCTTGCTGATGACCTGCTCGGGTTTCGTAAAGTCAAAGGTTCGGGTGCTGAGGTTGGCCGTGGCCTGCGCCCGGCGATCGGCATAGGTGCGCAGTTGCTCTGCCGTGTCCGGCTGTTGAAACGCCTGCACGGGAATATCGCTGCCATCCAGGAAGAGCGACGGCGTGCCGGCTACGTTGGCGGCGTTGCCCGAGTCCACATCGCGTTGCACTCGCGCGGCGACCGCCTCGCTGGTCAGATCGCGCTCGAACTGCGCGATATCCAGGTTCAACGCTTCGGCGTAGGCCTTGAGCGTCGCCGTGATCTCGGTCATCGGCTTGCCGGACCATTCGCTCTGCTTTTCGTACAGCAAGTCATGCATCTCCCAGAACTTGCCCTGCAGTGCGGCGGCCTCAGCCGCGTAGGCTGTGGGAATCGCCTTGTCGTGCTGCGGGAGCGGGAAGTGTCGGAACACCAGTCGCACGGTATCGCTCACCGTGCCCATCAGCGTCTTCATCTGCGGGTGGAATGCGGCGCAGGCCGGGCACTGGAAGTCACCGTACTCGATGATCGTGGTCGCTGCCTGTGGATTGCCTTTCACGTGGTCCACACCGACGTCCACGTTGAGCGGGAACGGCTCGCACGTCACCGGTCGGGGCAGTGGCGTGGGAGCCGGGATGGCCGTGGCTTGTGGCGGTGCAGCGGCGACGGCGCTGCCATCCGTTGTGGTGACATCAATCCGCTGGATCACGTCGCCGACTTGAATGGCGCGCACTACTTCCTGGCCGCGAATCGTCACGCCGAATACGGTGTAGTTGTTGTCCAGGTTGGGCTGAGCGCCGATCGTGATGTAGAACTGGCTGCCGCTGCTCGGCGTGCTCTCGGGCGGGCCGCCCTGGCGCGCCATGGCGATTGCGCCGTCTACGTGGGGCAGTTTGATCTCCGGTGGGATGTCGTAGCCGGGGCCGCCGGTCCCGTTGCCTAGTGGGTCGCCCCCCTGAATCACGAAGCCCGGTTCCACACGATGGAAGGTCAGGCCGTCGTAGAAGCCATTCTGTGCCAGGTAGATGAAGTTGTTGACGGTCTGGGGCGCAGCCTGGGCGTTCAGCTCCACCACGATGTCACCCTTGGCGGTCTTGATCGTGGCGATGTATTTTTGCGATGGGTCTATGGTCAGTGGCGGCGGCGCGCTGCCCACGCGTGAGCGCTGGCTGGGTGCGAGTTGGGCGAACGGGCGCGCTGCATCCTGGGCGGCAGGCGACGTCGTGGGGGACGCCGGTTGGACGACGACATTGCCTGGGGTCGGCGTCGCCGAATAAGGCGTCGAGGTTGGCAGATTGGCCGGCTGAGCATCACACGCAGAAAGAATAAGCGCTGCAGCCATGCTCAAAGCTACAGCAGCAACCGGGCGATTGTTCACGAAAGCCTCCTCAGCACGATCCTCAGCACTTGCATCATTTCGAAAGTGATGTAAAGTGTCTGCATCGTGATATCCACAGGTTTATCCACAAAATGTGGTAGTCTATACACACTCTGGCAGCAAAGATGCACGTAGTTCGGACAAGACGCGGCATTATACCCGTCGCGCCCGGCTCGCCTTTCCATTATGCGCATCGTTGCTACAATCTCATTCACAAATGACGAGGTAAGGAAGCATGAGTCAAAAAGCGAACGAAATCAAGCGGCCGGGCCTGTGGCGCCTCTTCGCACTATGCTTGAGTGCGGTGGTGTGCTTCTTCGCCCTCGGCGTTGCTGCGCCCGCCCAAGCCGCGTCGCCGGAGCGTGCCCAGGTTGATTCCTACACCTGTCTGTGGTACACCGTCCGCGCCGGCGATACGCTCGGTGCGCTGGCGGTGCGCTACAACACCACGGTCCTCACGCTGCGTCGCGTGAATGGGTTGAAGACCACGCGCATCTTCGTCGGTCAGCGTCTGTGCATCCCGCGCCACGCGCCGCCAGTTCCTCCCCAGCCCCCAGCCGGCCCATGGCGCGGCGAGTACTGGAACAACACCATTCAGTCCGGCCCGCCTGCGCTGGTGCGCAACGATTCCGCGATCAACTTCAACTGGGGCTTTGGATCGCCGGATCTGCAACGGGTGCAGCCCGATTTCTTCTCCGCCCGCTGGACGCGCACCATCAACTTCAGCGCCGGCGTGTGGCGGTTCACCGCCAACGTGGATGACGGCTTCCGGTTGTGGATAGACGACCAGGTTGTGCTGGACTCGCTGAACTTCGTCGGGCCGCAGACGCCCAGCATCGAGGTGCCCCTGACGCAGGGGAACCACACTATCCGAGTGGATTACGTCGAACAAACCGGCGTGGCCTACATCCAGTTCAACTTCACGCGAGTGGGCCCGTTGCCGCCGCAGCCTCCGCCGTTGCCCGATGGGCCCAAGTTCAACAACGGCCCATGGACCACTGAGTTCTTCGCCAACCCGAACTTCGCGGGGTCGCCGGCTGCCACTCGGGTTGACTGTTGTCTGCGCTACGATTGGAACGGCGCTTCGCCGGCGCCGGGTGTGCCTGGCTCGTTCTTCAGCGCGCGCTTCAGCCAGGTGCGCTACTTCCCTGCCGGCGTGTACCAGTTCGTGGCCCGCGTGGATGATGGCATCCGCATCTATCTGGACGGCAACCTGATCATGAACGAGTTCCGCGAGCAGTCCACGCGCACTTTCACGGCGAACGCCAACCTGGGCGCCGGCAACCACTCGATCGTGATCGAATATGTTCAGTATGGCGGCACTTCGAATCTCTCGCTCTACTGGGACTTCCTGGGTAACCCCAACGCTCCAAACATGACGCCCTTCGCACCGATCCAGGGGCCGATTCCATACTATCCTCCACTGCCGTGATGGCAAAGCGACAAGAGCAGGGCGGCGGGTGATGTCACCCGCCGCCCTCGCTTTTCTCAGCGCAGCAAGGTGAGCCGTTCG
>FWWM01007508.1_pt1 | contig 21826 bp, 19 predicted proteins | sample 2228351 | NCBI WGS metagenome assembly FWWM01 (sample SAMEA103939774, study PRJEB20133) | metagenome
GACCGTGGCCATGGCTACGGCGCGCACACGTCCCGGGTCAGTTCCTCCGGCGGGGGCTCCGGGCTCTCCTCGGCGAAGCGCACGGCGGCGGCCACCACCTCATCCGCCTCGCGCTGCAGGGCCCCCACCTGCGCGTCGTCCAAAAGCCCCACAGAGCGCAGCGCCCGTTCCAACAGGAGGATGGGATCCCGCTCCTTCCACGCCTCGACCTCCTCCCTGGTGCGGTAGGGCTGGAAGAGGTCGGCCGCGCCGTGGGCGGCGAAGCGGTAGGTGACCGCCTCCACGGCGTAGGGGCGGCCGGTCCGGCCGGTTTCCCGCACCTGGGCCGTGATCCGCCGCGCGGCGGAGCGCACCGCCAGGAAGTCCTGACCGTCCACCCGCTCGTGGGCGATGCCGTGGATGCCGAACTTGGAGGCCAGGTCGGTGACCGCCGTGGAGCGGTCCACCGAGGTGCCCATGGCGTAGCGGTTGTTCTCCACGATGTAGACGATGGGGCACATCCCCTCCCGTCCCCACAGGCCGGCCATAGGTCCCCTGGTAGCGCAGGGCGTAGGCGGCACCGGTGGCCAGGGGGATGTGGCCGCCCACGATGCCGTAGCCGCCGTAGAACCCGCGGCCGACGTCGAAGATGTGCATCGACCCCCCCTTGCCCTTGACCACGCCCGTTTGCCGGCCGAAGAGCTCGGCCATGACCGCCTCGGCCGGGGTGCCGCGGAAGAGGGCGTGGGCGTGGTCGCGGTAGCCGGTGAAGAAGATGTCGTCGGGACGCAGCGCGGCCAGGAAGCCGGCGGCCACCGCCTCCTGCCCGCTGTAGAGGTGCAGGTAGCCCCCGATCTTGCCCCGGCGGAAGGCCCGCTCCGCCTCTTCCTCGAAGCGTCGGGCGACGAGCATCAGGCGGTACCAGGGCAGGGCCGAGGCCAGGTCCGCGTCGGCCGGTACGCCCGTCTGCACCTCCGCCTCCCTGCGTTTTGTCGCCATGCCTCCCTCCCGAAGGCGGGCGCGCCGGCCCACAAAATACTCATTCATTATATCGGCGCAAAGGGAGTTGGGAACCCCGTCGGAGGCTCTTGATTGGCCCTCATGTCGTCTCTCGCCTATAATACCAGTAATGCTCTCCGGCATTCGGCGTCTTCCCAAAGTCGAGCTTCACCTGCACCTGGAGACTTCGCTCCGGCTCCGCCGCCTGATGGAGCAGCGCCTGCCAGGGGACCCGCCCCTGGAGGAACCCCACCTGGTGGCCGACCCGCAGGCCTTCACCGGGTATGATCGCCTGCGGCGCATGCGCTACGCCAGCCGGACCGGCCGTATTCCCGACGCCCTCTACACCCGGGAGAACATCACGCTTATAGCCGCCGAGGTGCTGGCCGCCGCCGCCGCGCAGAACATCCGCTACCTGGAGATCCGCGTCGGCGGGCGGCGGGGGTTCTCCACTCTGGGCGTGCGCCCCATGCTGGAAGCCATGGCCGAGGCCGCAGCGCGGGCCGCCCCTCAGATCCAGGCCGGCTTCATCGTCACCGTGGTGCGGGAGCGCGGACCAGAGGAGGCGGAGCGGATCGCGCATCAGGCCGCGGCCTGCCGCGACTGCGGGGTGGTGGGGATCGACCTGGCCGGGGACGAGGCCAACTACCCGCCGGCGATGTTCGTCCGCGCGGTGGACAGGGCCCGCGAGGCGGGACTGGGCATCACCGTGCACGCGGGGGAGTTCACCGGGCCGGCCAGCATCTGGACCTCCATCTACCAGTTGGGAGCGCAGCGCATCGGGCACGGCATCCGTGCGGTAGAGGACCCTGAACTGCTGGCCTACCTGCGGGAGCACCGGGTGACCCTGGAGCTGTGCCCCACCAGCAACCTCCGCCTGGGCCTGGTGACCTCGCTGGCGGAGCATCCCATGCGCACCCTGCTCAAAGCCGGGGTGCCGGTCACCGTGAACAGCGACGACCCCCTGCTGCTGGGTACCGACCTGACCAGGGAGCTGGCGGCCGTGCAGGCGGCGCTGGGGCTGTCCATGGAGACGGTGACCGCCCTGATGCGTAACGCCGCCCGCGCCGCCTTCCTTCCTCCGCAGAGGCGCGCGGCCCGGCCCTGGAGGAGGAGGTGCTCCGGCCGCTGGCAGCCTCCTGATGCCCCACGCCTCCACCCCACAGGGGCTGTGCCCGAAGGTGGGTTTCCTAAATTTATCTAAGAAATATTTGACAATCCTCGCGCCTGCCCGGTAGACTGTAGGCAAGACGGAACTGTGGGAGGACGGTCCCGTGCCCGGACGCCTGCGCCGGCGAAAGGGTGACGATTCGCCGCAGGCCGCGCAGTTCACCCGGCTGCGGCGCCCGCTGCTCGCAGCTCCCGCCGCGCCGCTGCGCGAGGACGAGGACTCCCTGCGCCGTTACCTGGAGGAGATCGGCCGCTTCCCCCTGCTCACCCCGGAGGATGAGGTGGCGCTGGCCCAGCGGGTGGAGCGGGGCGATCCGGAGGCCCGGCGGAGATTCATCGAGGCCAACCTGCGGCTGGTGGTCTTCGTGGCCAAGGGCTTTGCCGGCCGGGGCCTGCCGCTGCTCGACCTCATTCAGGAGGGCAACCTGGGGCTGATCCGCGCCGTGGAGAAGTTCGACTGGCGCAGGGGCTACCGGTTCAGCGGGTACGCCATGTGGTGGATCACCCAGGCCATCGCCCGCGCCATCGCCAACAAGGCGCGGACCATCCGGCTCCCCGTGCACGTCTCGGACCTGATCAGGGCTGCCACGGCCGCCTCCCTGCGGCTGTCCCAGCGCCTGGGGCGGGAGCCGACGGTGGAGGAGCTGGCTCAGGCCCTGGGCCTGCCCGCGGAGCGGGTGAGGGAGCTCCTCTGGCTGCAGCGGGAGCCGGTGTCCCTGGACACCCCCGTGAACGACGAGGAGGACACCTCCCTGGGCGAGCTGCTGGCGGCGGAGGATGCTTCGCTGGAGGACGGCGCCGCGCTGGTGGAGCTGCGCCTCCTGCTGGAGGAGGTCCTGGGGGTGCTGACGCCGCGGCAGCGCCATGTGATCATGCGGCGCTTCGGCCTGGGGGAGGGGCCACCGCGCACCCTGCAGGAGATCGGCAGGGAGATGGGGCTGACGCGGGAGCGCGTGCGCCAGATCGAGGCCGCCGCCCTGGGGATTCTGCGGCGGCGTTCGGAGCGGCTGCGCGGTGTGGTGGCCTAGAACGTCCCGGGACCCCCACCCGGTCGTGGCATCTCCCGGACCGCGCAGGTGAGGGCGGTGGAGAAGGGGACGCGCTGGCGGATTCTGGAGGAGGTGCACCGGCGCGGCCGGGCCAGCGTGGCGGACCTGGCGCGCAGCACCGGCGTCAATCCCGCCACCGTGCACCACCACCTGGCCAGGCTGGAGCGTGAGGGGCTGATCCTGACCGAACCCCTGCGTCAGGGGCCGGGGCGCCCGCGCCTGGTCTGCGTCCTCAGCGAGCAGGGACGGGGGCTGTTCCCTCAGGGATATCGCTGGCTCGCCGAGGAGATCCTGGAGACGCTGCGCACGCTGGAGGGCCCGGGGCGGCTGGACCGGGTGCTCCGCCGGATGGGAGACCGCCTCGCCGCCCGCTTCCGCAGCCGGCTGGGCGACCTGGTCGGCGAGGAGCGGCTGGCGCAGGTGGCGGCCATACTGGGCGAGATGGGATTCGAGCCGTCCCTCCAGAGGACCCGGAGGGGGCTCTCCCTGTGCAACCGCAACTGTCCCGTGTGGGGGACGGCGCAGAAGTACCCGCAGCTGTGCCTGGTGGAGCACCGGCTGGTGGACGCCCTGCTTGAGGCTCAGACTCGCCGCACCGAGTACCGCCTGGGGGGAGCGCCGGTGTGCACCTACCTGGCGGCGAAGGCGCCCCCGGCGCGCGCCGCATCGGTTTGACAGTGACGCGCGGCCGCAAATAGAATGAGGACGGATTGTTGACCCAGGCGGTCAAGAATCGAGGTGGCATGTGGCGGACCTGGAGATTCGCGACCTGCACGTGCAGGTGGAGGGGAAGGTCATCCTCAAAGGCGTCTCCCTGGCGGTGAACAAGGGGGAGATCCACGCTCTGATGGGGCCCAACGGCTCGGGCAAGAGCACGCTGGCCAACGTCCTGATGGGCAATCCCTTCTACCAGGTGGTCAGGGGGGACGTCCTCTACAAGGGGGAGGATCTGCTGGCCATGGCTCCGGATGAGCGGGCGCGCCGCGGCCTCTTCATCGCCTTCCAGTACCCAGTGGCCATCCCGGGGGTGACTATGGCCTCCTTCCTGCGCACCGCCGTCAGCGCGCGCCGCGGCTACGACAGGGAGCTGATGCCGGTCGCCGAATTCCAGAAGATGCTGCGGGCGCGGATCGAAGAGCTGAAGATCGATCCGGCGATCACCGGGCGCTACGTCAACGAGGGTTTCTCCGGCGGGGAGAAGAAGCGGGCGGAGATCCTGCAGATGGCCCTGCTCGAGCCGGAGATCGCCATCATGGACGAGACCGACTCCGGGCTGGACATCGACTCGGTGAAGATCGTCGCCGACGGCGTGAACCGCATGTTCGAGGCGGCGCGGGGGCAGATGGGCATCCTGGTGATCACCCACTACTCGCGGATCCTCCAGTTCATCAGGCCGAACCAGGTGCACGTGATGTTCGACGGGCGGCTGGTGGTCTCCGGCGGCGCCGAGCTGGCCGAGGAGCTGGAGCGGAGCGGCTACGAGGGGATCAAGGCGCAGGTGGACGTGGTGCACGCCGAGGTGGCGGAGAGCGGCGCCGTGCGCCGCGCGGGGAAGGTCTTCTGGGTGGTGCACTGAGATGGCGACCCAGAGCCCGCTGGGCATCGACCTGGAGCACTACAAGTGGGGGTTCCGGGAGCCGGAGCGGTACGTCTTCAAGGCGCGGCCGGGACTCGACGCCGAGGTCGTAGAGCAGATCTCCTACCTGAAGGGCGAGCCTGAGTGGATGCGCGCCTTCCGGCTCCACGCCTACCAGCACTGGACCCGCCGCCCCCTGCCCACCTGGGGGCCGGACCTCTCCGCCATCAACTTCGACGAGATCTACTACTACATCCAGCCGGTGGAGCGGCAGAGCCGCACCTGGGAGGACCTCCCCGAGGAGATCAAGCGCACCTACGACCGCCTGGGCATCCCCGAGGCGGAACGCAAGTTCCTGGCCGGTGTGGGAGCCCAGTACGAGAGCCAGGTCGTCTACCACAACCTGAAGGAGGAGTGGGAGAAGCTGGGGGTCATCTTCCTGGACACCGACACCGCCGTGCAGAAGTACCCCGACCTGGTGCGGGAGTACTTCGGCACCGTGGTCCCCCCCGAAGACAACAAGTTCGCCGCCCTCAACTCGGCGGTCTGGTCGGGCGGCTCCTTCATCTACGTCCCCGAGGGGGTGCGCGTGGACATCCCCCTGCAGGCCTACTTCCGCATCAACGCCGAGCGCATGGGGCAGTTCGAGCGCACCCTGATCATCTGCGAGCCCGGCTCCTACGTGCACTACGTGGAGGGGTGCACCGCCCCCATCTACACCACCGACTCCCTCCACTCCGCGGTGGTGGAGATCATCGTCAAGGAGGGGGCGCGCTGCCGCTACACCACCATCCAGAACTGGTCGCCCAACGTCTACAACCTGGTGACCAAGCGCGCGGTGGCCTACCGCGACGCCACCATGGAGTGGGTGGACGGGAACATCGGCTCCAAGGTCACCGCCAAGTACCCCTCGGTGTACATGCTGGAGCCGGGGGCCAAGGCGGAGATCCTCTCGGTGGCCTACGCCGGCCGCGGGCAGCACCAGGACCCCGGCGGCAAGGTGATCCACGCCGCCCCCTACACCCAGTCCAGCATCGTCAGCAAGTCCATCGCCAAGGACGGAGGGCGGGCCGGTTACCGGGGGCTGGTGAAGGTCTACTCAGGGGCGAAGGGGAGCCGCTGCGCGGTGCGCTGCGACGCGCTCATCCTGGACGAGCGCAGCCGCTCCGACACCTACCCCTACATGGAGGTCGACGAGGAGGACGTCCAGATCACCCACGAGGCCACCGTCTCCAAGGTCAGCGACGAGCAGCTCTTCTACCTCATGGCCCGCGGGATCAAGGCCGACGAGGCCATGGGCATGATCGTCCGCGGCTTCATCGAGCCCATCACCAAGGAGCTGCCCCTGGAGTACGCGGTGGAGCTGAACCGTCTGATCGCCCTGGAGATGGAGGGGTCTGTTGGTTAGGTGCGGCCGCGGACCCCGCAGGTTCGTCCGGCGAATTTGCGGGGTGGGCTAGGGTGAACGCGCAGGGACTGCCTTTGGCCGCCGCCGTGGAGGCGGTGGGGGAGCACAGCGGAGAGCCGCGCTGGATGCGGGAGCTGCGGCGGGAGGCCTGGCGGCTGTACGAGGGCCTGCCTCTGCCCGCGCCCACCAGCGAGGCCTGGCGGCGCACCGACATCAGCGGGCTGCGGCTGGAGGCGCTGCGGGTCCCTGTGGACGGGGTGGGGCCGCAGCGGGAGGCCGCGCTTCCCCCGGCCCTGGCTGCCGCCCTGAGCGGGGCGGAGGAGCGGGCGGGGCTGCTGCTGCAGCGCGACGGCCAGACGGTGGAGGCCTCCCTGGATGAGGCGGCGGCCCGGCGGGGGGTCCTCTTCCTGGACCTGGACCAGGCCGCCCGACAGGCCCCCGAGCTGGTCCGGCAGCACTTCCTATCCCTGGTCCGTCCCGACGAGCTGAAGTTCCGCGCCCTGCACGCCGCCCTGCGCCGCGGGGGGACCTTCCTCTACGTCCCGCCCGGTGTGGAGGTGGCCCGCCCGCTGCTCAGTGCCTGCTGGGTGGACACCCCTGGCGCGCTGCTCGCCCCGCACACGCTGCTGGTGGCCGGCGAGGGCAGCCGGGTCACGCTGGTCGACCTCTTCGCCTCGGCGGATATGGGAGAGCAGACGGTGGTCAGCGGCGCGGTGGAGCTGGTGGTGGGCAACGGCGCCCAGGTGCGCTACGTGGCATTCCAGCACTGGGGGATCAACGTCTGGGAGTTCGGCCTGATCCGCGCCCGCCTGGAGCGGGACGCCGCGCTGGCCAGCCTGGTCGCGGGCTTCGGCGGCAGCCTGGTGAAGACTGACGTGGAGTCGAAGCTGCAGGGCCCAGGCGCCCAGTCGGAGATGCTGGGTCTGTACTTCGCCGGCGACGGGCAGCACTTCGACTACCACACCCTCCAGGAGCACCTGGCGGCTCACACCTCAAGCGACCTGCTCTACAAGGGCGCGGTGAAGGACCGGGGGCGGACGGTCTTTGCCGGCCTGATCCGCGTCCACCCGGGAGCGCAGAAGACCAACGCCTTCCAGGCCAACCGCAACCTCCTGCTGAACGCCGGGGCGAAGTCCGACAGCATCCCCAAGCTGGAGATCATGGCCAACGACCTGCGGTGCACGCACGGCTCGGCCACCAGCCGCCTGAACGACGAGCACATCTTCTACCTCATGAGCCGGGGGCTGCGCCGGCAGCAGGCGGTGCAGATGGTCGTGGACGGCTTCTTCGCCGAGGTGCTGGACCGGATCCCGCTGGAGCGGCTGCGGCAGCGGGTGCAAGAGGAGATTGCGGCCAAGATCGCGGAGTCATCCCAGGGATGAGCGAGTTTGTCAAGGTGGCCACGGTGGACCAGATCCCGCCGGGTCAGGGACGGCGGGTGGAGGTGGACGGGCGGCGCATCGCCCTCTTCAACGTGGGCGGGCGGTTCTACGCGGTGGACGACACCTGCACCCACGAGGAGGCTTCGCTGGCCGCCGGTGCGCTCTCGGGGGAGATAGTGGCCTGTCCCAAGCACGGGTCGCGCTTCCACCTGCCCACCGGGCGCGTGCTCTCGCTGCCGGCGGTGCGCCCCGTGGATACCTACGAGGTGAGGGTCGAGGGCGTCGACGTCCTGGTGCTGCCCCAGCCGCGCAAGGGCGTGGGCATGCCCCACAGAGCCTCGTAGCGGCGCCGCGTGCCGGGAGGTGCGGGCATGATCCCCGAAAGGGTGCGGGAAGACTTCCCCCTCCTGCAGCAGCGGGTGCACGGCAAGCCCCTGGTCTACCTGGACAGCGCCGCCACCTCCCAGAAGCCGCGCGTGGTCCTGGAGGCGCTGGCCCGCTACTACAGCGAGTACAACGCCAACGTGCACCGGGGCATCTACGCCATGGCCGAGCTGGCTACGCAGCGCTACGAGGAAGCCCGGGCGCGGGTCGCCCGCTTCATCAACGCCCCCCGCCCCGAGGAGGTGGTCTTCACCCGCGGCACCACCGAGGCCATCAACCTGGTGGCCTACACCTGGGGCCGCGCCAACCTCCGCCCCGGCGACGAGATCCTGCTCACGGAGATGGAGCACCACAGCAACCTGGTCCCCTGGCAGCTCCTGGCCGCAGAGAAGGGGGCGCGGCTGCGCTTCGTGCCGTTCGACGACCAGGGCCGCCTGGTGATGGAGGAGTTCGCCCGCCTCCTCACCGAGCGCACCCGCCTGGTGGCGGTGACCCACCAGTCGAACGTCCTGGGCACCATCAACCCGGTGGAGGAGATCGCGCGGCGCGCCCACGCCGTGGGCGCGCTGGTGCTGGTGGATGGGGCGCAAAGTGTCCCCCACATGCCGGTGGACGTGCAGGCGCTGGGCTGCGACTTCCTGGCCTTCTCCGCCCACAAGATGTGCGGGCCCACCGGCGCCGGGGCGCTGTGGGCGCGCTACGAGCTGCTGCAGGCCATGCCCCCCTTCCACGGCGGGGGGGAGATGATCATGCTGGTCACCCTGGAGGGCGCCACCTACAAGGACCCTCCGCACAAGTTCGAGGCGGGCACGCCCAACATAGCCGACTGCATCGTCTGGGCCACGGCCATCGACTACCTGGAAGGCTTCGGCATGGAGGCCATCCGGGAGCACGAGCGCCAGTTGGTGCGCTACGCCCTGGGGCAGCTGAGGGAGGTGCCGGGGGTGCGGGTCTTCGGCCCCGATGACGTGGAGCAGCGCGGCAGCGCCATCGCCTTCGACGTCTCGGGGGTGCACCCGCACGACGTGGCCCAGGTGCTGGACCAGGAGGGGATCGCCGTGCGCGCCGGACACCACTGCGCCCAGCCGCTGCACCGCCGCCTGGGCCTGGCCGCGTCCACACGGGCCAGCCTTTACCTGTACAATACCCCGGGGGACATCGACGCCCTGACGCGCGGCCTGGAGACCGTGCGCCGGCTGTTTACGCCACGCACCGCGGTGCGAGACCGCTAGGTCCTGCTCGGTCTGGCCCGCGGCCGGAAGGAGACCGAGACGTGGGCCTGGACGACCTGTACCGGGAGATCATCCTCGACCACTACGCCCACCCGCGCAACCGCGGCCGCCTGGCCGCCGCCGACATCACCGTGGAGGGAGCCAACCCGCTGTGCGGGGACGAGCTGGCCCTCTACGTGCGCCTGGAGGGCGGGGTGATCGCGGAGGCGCGCTTCGAGGGGCGGGGCTGCTCCATCAGCCAGGCCTCCGCCTCCATGCTGACCGAGGAGGTGCGGGGCAAGACCCTGGCCCAGGCCCGGGAGCTGGTGGCCGCCTTCAAGGCCATGATGCGCGGCGAGACATCGCCCTTCGACGAGACCGACCTGGCGGCGCTGCAGGGGGTGCGCAAGTTCCCCGTGCGGGTGAAGTGCGCCACGCTGGCCTGGGTGGCCCTGGACCAGGGGATTGAGGAGTTCCAGCGGGGCCGGGCGGCGGCGCGGGCGACCACCGAGGTGCCGGAGTAGCATGGTCGCCTGGGTAGAACAGGCGCGGGACCTGGCCCGGCAGTTCCGCGCCGACGCCATCCGCATGACCTCAGCCGCCGGTTCGGGCCATCCCACCTCCGCCCTCTCCGCCGCCGAGCTGATGGCCGTGCTCCTGCTGCGTCACCTGCGCTACGACTTCACCAACCGCGACCACCCCAACAACGACCGGTTGATCTTCTCCAAGGGGCACGCCACCCCGCTGCTCTACTCCCTCCTCGCCGCCGCAGGTGCCATCCCGCCCCAGGAGCTGTCCACCTACCGCAGGTGGGGCAGCCGCCTGGAAGGACATCCCACTCCGGCGCTCCCCTGGGTGGAGGTGGCCACCGGTTCCCTGGGGCAGGGACTGGCCATCGGCGTGGGGGTGGCCCTGGCGGGCAAGTACCTGGACCGGCTCCCCTACCGCGTCTGGGTGCTGCACGGCGACAGCGAGATGGCCGAGGGCGCGGTGTGGGAGGCCTTCGAGCACGCCACCCACTACCGCCTGGACAACCTCATCGCCATCCTGGACGTGAACCGCCTTGGGCAGCGCGGCGAGACCATGGTGGGCTGGAACACCGGGGTCTTCGCCGCACGCGCCCGCGCGTTCGGGTGGCGGGCCATAGAGGTGGACGGGCACGACGTGGAGGCGGTGGACCGCGCCTACACCCAGGCGGCGGAGGGGGTCGGCAGCGGCCAGCCGGTGGTGGTCATCGCCCGCACTGTGAAGGGGAAGGGGGTATCTTTCGTCGAGGACCGAAACGGCTGGCACGGCAGGGCCCTCTCCGTGGAGGAGGCGGCACGGGCGCTGGCGGAGCTGGGCGAGGCGCCGCGCCTGCAGGTGGCCTCCGCCCGCCCGGAGGACCTGCGCCCGGCCCCCAGGCCGGATCCCCGCCCGCTGGAGCTGCCGCGCTACGAGGTGGGCGGCAGCGTGGCCACGCGGGAGGCATACGGCGACGCGCTGCGGGCCCTGGGGGATGCGCGGCCGGACGTGGTGGCGCTGGACGGCGAAGTGAACAACTCCACCTACGCCGAGCGCTTCGCCCGGGCGCACCCGGAGCGCTACTTCGAGATGTACATCGCCGAGCAGCAGATGGTGGCCGCCGCGGTGGGGCTGCAGTCGCGGGGGTGGACGCCCTTCGTCTCCACCTTCGCCGCCTTCCTGACCCGGGCCTACGACTTCATCCGCATGGCCGCCATCTCCAGGGCCAACCTCAAGCTGTGCGGCTCCCACGCCGGGGTGAGCATCGGGGAGGACGGGCCTTCACAGATGGGGCTGGAGGACCTGGCGATGATGCGCGCGGTGCACGGGTCCACGGTGCTGTACCCCTGCGACGCCAACCAGACCGCGGCGCTGGTGGCGGAGATGGCCGGCCGCCCTGGGATCGTCTACCTGCGGACCACGCGGATGAAGACACCGGTGATCTACCCACCCGGAGAGCGCTTTCCCATAGGAGGAAGCCGAGTGCTGCGGTCCTCTGAGGAGGATCAGGTCACCCTGGTGGGCGCGGGGGTCACCACCCACGAGGCCCTGCGGGCCGCCCACCTGCTGGCCGATCGCGGCATCCGAGCGCGGGTGATCGACTGCTACTCGGTGAAGCCCATCGACGCCGCCACCCTGCGAGAGGCGGCGCGCAGCAGCGGCGGCCGAATGGTGGTGGCGGAAGACCACTGGCCGGAGGGGGGTCTGGGTGACGCCGTACTGGAGGTGCTCACCGACCCGGAGGCCGACGGAGGCGGGGTCGTCCCGCAGGTGGTCCGCCTGGCCGTCCGCGCCATGCCCGGCTCGGGTACCCCTGCGGAGCAGCTGGCCGCAGCCGGCATCGATGCCGCCCACATCGCCGCCGCCGCAGCGGCCCTGGTCGAAAGCCCGATGGCCAATACACTCCCGGCCTGATACCCTACCTCCTCCCCTTTGGCTATGGTGCCTTTGAGAGCGCGCCGAGGACCGGATGAGGAGGCTTGGGTGAGCCGGAAGAAACGCCGGGGCAGGGCGTACCGCCCGGGGCGTCGTGATCGCCGCCGCACCGCCGGGCGGGTCCGCGTGCTGGCGGCCTCCGCTCTGGTGCTGGCGCTGGCGGCCGGCGGATACCTGCTCTTTCGCTGGCTCGGTCCGGGTGCCTCCTCGGCTGCGGTCCCCGCATCCGGCGGCAGCTCTCCGGCGGCGCCCTCGGGCGTCCCGGCGCTGACGGTGACCCCAAGCGTCTACGACCTGGGCCAGGTGAGCCAGGCGGCGGGGAGGGTGACCGTGCGCATGGCAGTGTCCAATACGGGCACCGCCGACCTGGTCATCACGGATATGGAAACCTCCTGCGGCTGCACCCGCGCCGCGCTGGTGGTGGATGGCCGGACCGGCCCGTGGTTCGGCATGCGCGGGCACGGGCCGCAGCCGGCGGGGTGGTCGGCGCGCCTGCGCCCCGGCCAGAAGGCCACCCTTCTTGTGGAGTACGACCCCGACGCCCACGGCATCTACCGCGGCCCCATCGACCGGGCCGTCCTCATCCACTCCAACGACCCGCGCCGCCCGCAGGCCGAGGTGCGCCTGGCGGGCGTGCAGGTGCCGTAGCGGCGCGCCCGGATGCCGCGCCGGGCGGTTGAGGTCTTGAAGTGGGTGAGCGGGCGCCGGGCGGCCGCAATCCTGGCCGCGGCCGTCCTGCTTGCCGGCGTTCTCCTGGCGGTGGCCCGGCGCGGCCCCTCCCACCCCGCGGTTGCCCTCGAGCCAGTGGCGGTGGACTTCGGGGAAGTCTCCGCGCCGGCCAGCCGGACGGTCCTGGTGCGCAATGTGGGGCGGGCCCCCCTGCAAGTACTTTCCGTCAGCACCTCCTGCGGGTGCACCAGGGCCGCCGTCGACCGGTCCACGATCCCTCCGCGCGGCGCGGCCCGACTGGTGGTCACCTTCGACCCGGTCGCCCACGGCCCACAGCCCGGACCCGCCCGTCACGCCGTCTACCTGCGCACCACCGATCCGCGCACCCCTGAGGTGGAGCTCGAGGTGCGCGCTCTGGTGGTGAAGGAGTCACGCGCGGTGGCGAAGGGGACGCGCGTGGTGGCCTACTACAATGCCTCCTGCCACGACTGCCTCCCCTACCTGGAGCGCGAGCTGGCGCCGCTGCTGCGCAGCCTGGGCGCAGGCGAGATCGACCGGCGCGACTACATCCAGCGGCGGGCTTACCGCCGCGAGCTGGTGGAGCGCAGCACCGCCCTGGGCATCCCCCCTCAGATGCAGGGGCACATGACGGTCTTCATCGGGGACCGGGTTGTCCTGCAGGGGCACGTGCCCGCCGCAGTCATCCGCGACCTCCTCTCGCCGCAGCACTCCCGACGGTACCGCCTCGTCGTGGTGCTGCAGGACCGGATGGCCTCCCACGGGGATCCTCCCACGCACTACACGGTGTGGGCTCCCGGCGGGGCCATTGCCACCTACCCGCTCCACGAGCCGATCGCCACCTACCTGTCCACGCTGCCCGCGGCGAGTACCTCCGCCGGCACCTCGGCCGCCGGCGAGCTTCCCGGCAGCCCGGCTGCAGGGCGCTTCCCGTCGTCGGCGCCGACCGCCCTCCCCGCCGCCTTCCTGACCATGGTGCTGGGCGCCGGGCTCCTGGACGGGATAAACCCCTGCGCCTTCGCCGTGCTGCTGCTGTTCGTCGGCTTCCTCTTCACCCTGCAGCGCGGCCGCGGCGACCTGCTGGCCCACGGCTTCACGTACATAGCCGCCGTCTACCTGACCTACCTGGCCATCGGCCTGGGGCTGCTGAAGGTCTTCTCCCTGGGGGCGCCGCACCTGGTGGCGCGCATCGGGGCCTGGCTGATGATCGCGCTGGGGCTGGTGAATATCAAGGACGCGTTCTGGTACGGGGTGGGCCCCAGCCTGACCACGCTCTCCATCGGCGGGGCCGCCCGGGACCGCTGGATGCGCCGGGCCACGCTTCCGGCCACCGCTGTGGTCGGGTTCCTGGTGGGCGTCTGCGAGTTCCCCTGCACGGGCGGCATCTACGTGGGCATCCTGGGGCTGCTGGCGGCGAGGACCACCTTCTGGCCCGGCCTGGGCTACCTGCTCCTGTACAACGTGATGTTCGTCCTGCCCCTGGTGGCGCTGCTGCTGGTCCTGGGCAACCGCCGGGTCGTCGGGCAGTACATACGGTGGATGGGCGCCCACCGCCGGGGGCTGCGACTGGTGCAGGGGCTGGTGATGATCGCCCTGGCCGCGGCCATCCTGCGCTGGTTCGTGTAGGCTCCCCTATTCAGGCCTTCACAGGTCGTCGATGAAGGCGTCGCGCAGCAGCTTGCTCTGGCGCTCGTAGGCCTGGCGCGGGCTGCGCGGCTCCTTCATCAGGCTGATCTCCTGGGTGAGGAGGCGGGTGAGGTGCAGCGTCTGCGTCTCCCGGCGCCGGCTGTGATGGATGAAGAGCGGATGGTCCCGGTTGATGTAGATGGTCGTCCCCTCATGGAACGCCTCGGGACCGTCGGGGCCGAAGTGCTCCAGGCAGCAGGTCACCCCGGCTGCCCCCAGGCGGACCCGCTCCACCACAGCGTCCGGGGTGAGGCGGCGGACCCTCGGCTTGCGGCGGCGCTTCGGGGCGGGGGGAGCAGCACCGGGTGCGGACGCCGCGCCCGGTTCGCCCGCCGCGGCGGCTGGCGCGGCCTCCGGCTGTGGGGCAGGCCCGGGTGCCGGCTCTCTGGGTGCCTCGGGGACCACCCCGCCGCCTCCCCTGCCCGCCGAGGGCGTGCCCAGGGAGACCGGCCCAAACGGCGAGAGGTCCGGATTCCTGGCCAGGGCGCGCTCGATGCGGCGAAACGCCTCCCTCACCGCCTGGCGGGCCCGCGCCCGTTCCTTGCGGTCCACCAGGCGCCCGATAACCCGCCGCGTCTCCTCCATGACCCTGGCCATCGCCTCGCGGAAGGCGCGGTATTCGTCGCTGTCCCGGACAAAGCCCGAGCGGTCGGCGGTGACCGGCAGGAAGTCGGCGTGTACCTCGCCCCGGATGCGCGCGGCGTCCCGGCCCCAGCCTTCCGCGCCGAAGAGGTCGCGGCGCACCGTCACCTGCCGCACCTTCACCTCGACCCCCGCGTCGGCCAGGGACGCCAGGTGCGCGGGGACCACGACGATCTCGCCGTGAATGGTGCCAAACGGCGTCCCCTCCAGGATGGGGATGCGGTGCCCGGGGATGTGCAGCGGCACCAGCCGGCGCCCGTTAAGCAGGACCGCAAACTGCGGCGCTCGCAGGGGGACGCTCTCCAGCAGGTGCCGCTCCACCTCGGCGGGGTCGAAGCGGCGGCGCAGCCGGGAGAGGGTGACGGTGGTGCCGTCGCCGCGGCGCGGGTCAGGCGCCAGCCGCCGCAGAGGGAGGTCCCATCGGTCGGTGGCCCGCTCCCACTCCTCCTTGTCGAAGATCACCTCGGCGGCGAAGGCGCCGCGCTGCGTGACGACGGTGAAACGCTCGCAGGCGGAGAGGGTGGCGAACTTGCCGATGCCGAACTGCCCGATGCGCGGACGGCCGAAGCGCGGGGAGCGGGGGTGGAGGCGCTTGTCCGCCGTGCCCACGGTGAAGTACTCGCGCAGCCCCTCCAGGTCCATGCCCAGGCCGTTGTCCGCCACCTGAACCTCGTCGTAGGTGATGGTCACCCTCACCTCAGTGGCGTCGGCGTCGTAGGCGTTGTTCACCAGCTCACGGATGAGCTCTATGCTCTCGGCGTAGAGGCGCTCCCCGATGGTGACGAGGTGGCTCTTGTCGACGCGGACGGGAAGGGTCTCGAGGCCCATCGCCGGGCAGAATTCGCGACGCGGCCCGGCGCATCCTGGGATCGGGCGCACCCGGATGTCAGGGCCAGAAGATGCGCAGGAGGATCGGGACCAGGATTGCGGCGACGATGCCGAACATCAGGGTGTTCAGGCGCGCGCCGAGGCCATCGACGCGTCGGTTGGTGTGTGCGATGGCTTCCCGGAGCTGGGAGGCGAGCATGTCGACCTTCGCGTCGAGCCTGGCGTCCGCATCCCGCAGCTGGGACCCCAGCAGATCGATTTTCGCGTCCAGCCGGGTGAACCCGGCGTCCATCTTGCTTTCCAGGACGCCCAGACGCCCCTCGATGGTCCCGAGGCGCTTGTCGATCTGCTCGTACGCGCCTTCGAGTCTTGCCAGCCTGATGTCCGCGGCCTCGGTACCCATGACCGATCCTCCTTTCACTCTACCAGGATTGAGGATCGGCCGGAATGCAAGGGTTTCAGGGCCGCTGGACGGTCGATCCCCTGGGTCGAGGGGGTTGGGGGTGATCGAACTGCGGCGGGCTCCGTCGTCCCTGGAGCGGGGCCGGCCGGACGTCTCAGCACCCGCCCCCGTTCGCTTCAATGGAAGTCCAGCGCTAGCGGATCGCAAGAGATCCGCCGCGGGCAGGGAATACAAAAGAGGTGACGTGACCGTGCCGGATGCCCCCTGGCCCGTCCTGGGGCTCCTCGCCGCAGGGGTTCGACGCTGAAGTTCACTAGCCAGGAGGTCTCGAGCGGGAATAGATGGTCAGGTTGTACCCTGGAGGAGCACCAAGAAGATGGGTCAGGGAGGGAGGGTTATGGCTACCTGGCTCTACCAAACCAACCAGCAACAGTGGCCGCCCGAGCGATACCGCCTGGAGATCTGGGAGGGAGAGCGGTGGTATTGGCCGGTCGGACAGCTCACGCGGGGACGGCAGGGAGCAGAGGATCCGGTAGCGGGGGACACGGTGGTGTTCTTCTACGCGCGGACCGGCGGATCCGATCCCGGATTCTACGGGTGGGCGATCATCACCGAATGGCTAGACCGAAATGGCGAGAGAGGGATGTACTTCCGCCCGGTGAGTCCCAGCGATGAGCTGAAAATGAACCCCCGGTGGGATCCACCAGCGTCCGAGCTGGCAGACGAGATTCGAGGCGCAGTCAAACAGGGCACCATGTGGAGGGTGCAGGAGGACCTGGTACCTGAACTACGACGAGGTATAAGGACATGGCTGAGGAGCGCCGCATCCCAGCCTTTCCGCGGCTCGGTGAGTAAGATGCAAGCGCGGAGTCAGTGTTACTGGCACTCAAGCCAGAGGACCTGGATCAAGGGCAAGACTGCACTGTGGGCTGCTTTCTGTGTCCGATAGGGATCAGGTGGCGAATGGACAAACCCAATTCGGCAGGGTATCCATGAGGACGCTACTGGCTGGCATACTCATCGGGATCGTGATAGGGATCTTCCTTGGCATGCTCTTTGGTCGATTCCTTGACATTATTAAAGCCACAGGGATGGGATTTGGTGTTGGCGTTGGGATCTTTCTCTTGGGCGCCGTGGTTAGAACTATTATCGAGATAGTCGACAAAACGTTCTCAAGAATCAAAGAGGGAAGGCAGATTTGAGCGGCTGGAGCGCTGTTCTGTGGGGATTGGGCCTTGCGTATGGTTTTGCGATTGCAGTGCTTCTATACCTACTGAAGCAAGCATTGTTGGAACCCCTATGGGAAGCCCTCATCGAGTTCATTGAGAGGCAACTTCCACCAGATCCTGTCGAAAAAAGGCTGTTGAAACCACAGGAGCGGACGTGGAGCGAAACCATCGTAATCTCTGATCTACACATAGACACCCGGCACAAGATGCCGGCAGTAGATGGCAAGGTGCGCGAGAAGCACTTTGGCGAGTTCCTCGACACGGTGAATGCAACGGCATTAGAACTCTACGTAAACGGGGATCTCGTTGATATGCCGCCAAATCCTACAGAGGAGTGGCTGGATCCGAGCGGAGTCTTGCGTTCTCCTCTCAGGCAAAGCCTGCTGCCAAAATACGCCTCTATTTTCTCTAAGTTTGCCGAGTTCAACGCAGGAGCTGAGCCGACGATGGTTATGTACATGGCGGGAAACCATGATATGGCCGGCAGCGGCGTGCGCTATCTACTTCACCATTTCTACGACCTGCTACCGGGAGTTAAGCTGCCTTTTCAGTCGGTCTGGTATGGGCATTTCATTATCTCTGCTCCGTATTTTGAGGAGCCAACAAGAGCACGAGCCAGATATTTCCTTGAGCATGGACACTATCATGATCCAGTTTTAATCCTATACTTGCTGCAGTTTTTGGTTGGAGTTGTCATCTCCAACCTTAAAGCTGCAATGGACTCCTTAACGGTGGGTGGTCAGCGGCGGACCTCCCCTGCTAAGCTTCCTCCTCCTCCTGGCGTTTCTACCAAATGGACCGCGGACATGGAGACTTCGTGGCATAGGATAGTGAAGTGGCGGTGGCGCTGGAAGGCCCGGCGCCAGTTGGGCAAGGTGAACAAGCGCGAGATCTCCGCGGGGCACGAGCCACTCGACGGCATCCTGATGGGTCATACGCATATTCCGGATTTCTATGTCTACCGACTGGGATGTGTGGGAGGCAAGGTATACGTCAACACGGGCGACTGGTCTGGCGATACTGGACACGCTACCTATGCCGTTATCACTGAAGATGGCCTTGTGTATCTGTATGACTGGCATCGAAATCCCGCGCCGCATCATAAGCAGCACTATGAACGGCTAAAGCAGCTTGGCAGAGTTTGACATATCAGAAGAGGGCGGTGGCGACTTACTTTATGACTGGCGCGGGATGTTGCCGCCGACTGGCAGGACGATGTGCTACCAGGTGAGAGCGCGACCTCTTGGCTTCTCACGCGGGCGGCGAGGCCCCAAACAGCGACGTGAGCCTTCTGATGGTCATGCACGTGTCTTGGTGGGCGGTCTTATGGATTATCCGTCGAGGGCCCATCAAAACGCCAGGGGTTCTCCGACGCGGGGGGTGCGCACCGCAGGGCCGCCTCGCAGCAGGTCGGCGAAACGCTGTGGTTGGGTCGTGTGGACCGGGATGACCTGGGCCGGGGCCACCTCCCGGATCAGCTCGACGAGCTCGGGCCCGCTGATGTGGCCGGAGGAGTGGTAGGGGGAGGGCCCCTCGCCCAGGCCCAGAGGCCGCAGGTGGAAGGCTTCCAGCCAGTTCCGCAGGCGGGCCAGCTCGAACTGCTGCTCCTCGTTGTGCGGCTCGCTGGACGAGTAGATCCAGATAGATCCAGATCCCTCCGTCGGGGTCGATGTCCACCAGCTCGGTGACGTCGAAGAAGGAGAAGCACAGGATGTACTCCCCCGGGCTGCTGTGGACATCCGCCGCGGTTACCTGCCCGGGGAACCATTCGCGCACCAGCTCCACCCAGCGGTCGGGGCGCAGCAGCGCCCGGCGGTAGACCACCAGCGCCGCCTCGCCCGCCGGCGTGGGGATGGTGGGGTCGACGGCGTGCATCGCCCACAGCAGGTAGGCGTCCTTGTCGGTGATCGCCAGCCGCCGCCCACTCCGCCGGGCGATCTCCAGGAACGCCAGCAGGCGCTCCACGTTGCGCGGGCCGAAGTCGGCGACCACCAGTTCGCCCCCCGCGCCGCGCACCGCCTCCAGGCAGGCCTCGAAGACGGCCTCCTCACTGGCGCCGGGACCCCGGTCGATGTTGGTGCCCTCGCACAGCAGCGCCGCCGGACCGAGGGCCCGCGCCTGCCGGACGAACGCATCGGTGAGCGCCCGGTGACGTCCGTGGCGCCGCAGGTCGCCGGTGTAGACCACCCACCCCGCGGATGTCCGGACGGCCACAGCGGCCGCTCCGTAGATGGAGTGGTCCACGGGGAGGAAGCGGACCTGCAGGCCGGCGGCCTCGTCGGCGGTCCGCAGGGGGCTTGCCGGGAAGTGGCGGCCGCGCTCGGAGGACGGCGAAAGGTTCCAGAAGTCGTAGGGGTCCTGGGGCAGGGCGTCGGCCAGCCGGTAGGGGCGGCGCTCGAAGGGAAAGTCCTTCGCCGGCGCCGCACCGATGGTGCCGTCGCCGCCGGCGATCCTGGGGACCGCGTAGCACATCTCGCCCTCGAACTGGTGGGCCCCCGCGTCCTGGATGGCCTTGGCCAGGTATGCGGTCATCGCCGTGCAGACCACGGGGATGGCGGGGTCCAGGAAGGAGATGTAGCCGCAGTGGTCCATGTGGGCGTGGGAGAGGAGGACGGCCCCTGCGCGCAGCTCCCGGTAGTGCGGGAAGCGGCGGGCCCGCTCCCACACCCGGCCGGCGGGGTCCTCCATGTCGCGGCGGTAGATCCCGCGGAGGGGCGGGCGGCAGTAGCCCCATGTGCACCAGGTCCAGCAGGCCGGCGCGGGAGCGGGGCGAGAGGAACTCCTCGAAATAGCGGCCGCGGGCGTCGAAGGAGGTGCCGAAGTCCAGGAAGAGGGCGCTGCCACCGTCCTCGAGGAGGATCTTGGTACCCCCGATGGTGTTGGCGCCGTCGTAGAGGGTGATGGCAGCAGGCACGGGTTGACTTTCTACGCGCCCCGGGGCAGGTCATGCTGCCGGACTACCCGCCGAAGACGATAGGGGAGGAGAGGAACTTGGAAGGGATGTAGAGCTGGTAGATGTGCCCGCCGGGGAGGTGCTCCTTCTCGTACCACGAGAAGTTCACGCTGGGCGAGCGGATGTCGTAGGGCTCGAAGTAGATCGGCTCCCCGTCCCGCAACACGATGACGTAGTGCGGGCGCGGGGTAGCGGCGCTGCAGGTCCGGCACCGGCAGGAGGAAGGCGAACTCGGCGCTCCCCCGCGTCACGCAGGTCCGGCCGCAGGCGAGGGCCTCCAGGATCGCCTCCTCCTGGCAGGGACGGTCCCCCAGGTACACGTAGGTGGCGTGGGTGATCTGCTCCAAGGTGGAGGTGACGGTGCGGAAGAGCCAGCGGTAGGCCTGGGTCAGGGCGGGGATGCCGCGCAGGACCGGGTCCAGGGCCGGAGGGACGACCTCCCGCCCCAGGTGGTAGTCGCAGCTGGCGTAGACGGCCTTTAAGGGCGGCCCCTCCCGGTTGTGCTGAGCCACCAGGGCGATGTCCTCAGGCTCGTGCATCACGTCCACGGCGCCGGAGTAGAAGAAGTCCAGGTAGTCGCAGGCGGGAATGCGCGCCAGGTCGTATCGGTAGTCCGGGTGCGCTCCAGGTTGCACCCCCAGGAAGCTGTGCTGGAACTGGTGGCTGGCGGCCCGCGGCAGGCCGTGCGCCCGCAGCGTCCGCTGCACGGCGGCGATGGTCTTCCGCCGTCCCTCTTCATCCTCCCAGTGCCAGAAGGGGTCCTCGCCCGGCGTCGCCCAGTCGAAGGCCCCGGCGGCGAGCAGCGGTCGGATGGAGAAGGCCAGCGTGTGTGCCTCCGAGCGGTCCACCCCAGGCCGCTCCCAGGCGATCTCGATCTCCCCTCCCGGGATCACCGGTATCCCCGACCGGGCGGAGGCCCGCTCACAGGCGGCGACGTACTCCTCCGGCGTGCGTCCGGTCTTGAGTTTGAGGTCCCGCAGGTGGTCGGTGACGATGAGGAAGTCGAAGCCACCGGTCCTGGCGATCTCGGCCGCCTGGTCCACCGTCCCCCAGCCGTCGGAGAACTGCGTGTGGAAGTGGATGAGCCCGCGCACCCACCCGTTGCGCCGGTAGTACGGCTCCTGCCGTCCCCACACTCTCACGCCACCCCCCGCGCGGATACCCACCGGTGCCGGGGACCCGCGCCGCCTCCGCGGACCTGATCAATGCCAAGGATAACCGAACGCCGGGGTGGGATGCGGGATTGCGGCCCGGCCTGGGGGTCGCGGACCATGCCGGGCGCCGGTACACTGGAGCTGGTGCGGTCTTTACCCGCTGCCGCGCGCAGGGGAGAAGGTGGTTGCACGAGGTGGAGGAGTCTGGCCGTGGAGGCCTACCGATGCATCCGCAGCAAGCGTGAGGTCCGGAGCTTCCTCCCGGAGGAGGTTCCGCGGGAGACCATAGTGCGGATTCTGGAGGCCGGTCGGTGGAGCGGGAGCAGCCGCAACAGGCAGCCGTGGCATTTCGTGGTGGTCACGGACAGACAGCGCCTCAGGCGGCTGGCCCGCTACGGCCGTTTCGCGGCCCACGTGGGGGAGGCGGCCTTTGCGGTCGCCGTGGCGGTCGAAGCCGAGCGGGACAGCTTCGACGCCGGCCGCTGCGCTCAGAACATGATGCTGGCCGCGTGGGCGCTTGGGGTCGGCTCATGCCCCACGGTGATGCACGACGAGGCGGGAGCCAAGGAGTTCCTCGGCCTGCCTCCCTCCATGAAGCTGGCGGCCGTGCTGGCCTTCGGCCTTCCCGCCAGGGTGCGCAGGATCCC
>FWWM01007509.1_pt1 | contig 21825 bp, 20 predicted proteins | sample 2228351 | NCBI WGS metagenome assembly FWWM01 (sample SAMEA103939774, study PRJEB20133) | metagenome
GGAGGGGCCGGCGGAGGAGGCGGTGGAGCCAAAGGCGGAGGAAAACAGGGAGGCGGACAACAGGTAACCAAAGGGAAACCGCCAAGCCCGCCCGGCAATGTGAAACCGCCCGCGCCGCATCACTGCCCGAAATGCGGGCGAACGGATCTGGTGAAAAAGGAGTATGAGTACGTTGACCAGCAGGGACAACACGTTGGAGTTACTGAGTGGCGTTGTCCCGCATGCAACGTGGTGGGACATCCGGGACCGCCGCCGCCCGAATTGGTCAAGGGCGGCGTCAAACCGCCCCCGGTCGCGCCACCGCCCGTTCAGACTCCGCCGTCCAAAAAGTACAAAACCATAGTGCGCTGTCCGATCTGCAAGTCCACCAGTGTCACCCCCTATCAATCGTCGTATGGCCCCGCCTACAAGTGCGCGGGTTGCGGTCGCGCAATAAAGGCCTACGCCATGATTTATGAAAAGGTGGAGGAGTGAGGGTCCTCACAACCGATTGGGTTGGATGACACCGCGACGGACAGAGCGCATGCACAAGCACCGAGCGCAAATGGTAAATGGGAGATGATGACACCATGAGCACACGAGAGTGGTCCTGCTGGTTGGCATTGAGTCTTGCGCCGGCTTTTTCTGTCGTGGCCGCACTGGGTCCAAAGGTTATGATCCTTGTGGACGAGAAGAGCCTTGGAACGGTTGCCACGTCTGAAATTGAAGCGCTCGCTGTGCTCAAACTCGCCGAACAGAACGTGGATACGGTAGACCAGGACATGGTGCGCGCCAATCTGAAACGGGCGCAACAGGCTTTGAAAAGCGCCGGCGACAACCGCGGCGCCGCCGCTCTGGGCCGTGAGTTCGGCGCCGATATCATTCTGGTCGGCGAAGCCGTGTGCAAACCTTCCGCCAAACGCATCGCGGAAAGCAATCTGCGCGCCTATCAGGCGGTGGTGACCTTGCGCGCCGTGCGCACGGACAACGCCATCAATCTGGGTTCTGCGTCGGAAGACGTTTCCGTTGTGGCGCTGGATGACGTGTCCGGAAGCGCCAAAGCCCTCCGCGCGGCCGGCGAAAAAGCGCTGGACGTCCTGATCCCCATCATGGTGAAAAAATGGCAGGCGGGCGGCGCAACTCTGAACGCAGTGGAAATCACGGTGGGCGGTGTGGACCAAATCTGGAAGCTCCAAGCCATCCGCGAAGCCCTGAAAAATCGAAGCGCAGACGTTCCCACGATGATGCAGAAGAGCTATGCGCAAGGAGCGGCCATTTTCCGTGTCGAATCGCGTTTGCCGAGCGAGCAGTTGGCGGAGGACCTGGTTTTGCGTCCGCCCCAAGGGCTGAAACTGCAGGTGGTGGAAATTCTTCCCGCCGCGCTGAATCTCCGCGCGGTGGAAGCACAGTAGCAGGAGGGTATATGCGTACCTTCATGGTGACCCTGGCCCTGGCAAGCGCGGTTTCCGCGGCACCGGTTGATTCCCATGACGCCGTTCTGATCCGGGAATACTATCGCTTTCGCGTGGCGGACGCCGCGCAGACGCAGGCTCAAACGATCGCGCAACACGCCGACGCCAAAGCAGCCGAACAAATACGGCAGGCCGTTGCGGAATGGAGAGCCGACCGCCTGCGTCTGATCCGCACGCAACTCGGTAAGCAGTTCGGCGCCCGTGCCCGCGAAATGTTCGGGCAATTCGTGGAGGAATTCACCCAGGCGGAAAAGCAAGGGGATGCGGAATATCTGCGTGCGCTGGCGACTGCCGCCGGCTTGACGCCTTCGCCCGGCACCTATGACGAGCTGGCGGCCCACGTTCTTAAGACCGACTTGCAGAAGGACTCAGAAGCGGCCGCGAATTTCCTGAGCGAACTGGAAACATGGCTTGCCGTGCGCGCAAAGAATCAAAACGCTCCGCCGTTGGACGCGTGGTTGAGACGGAAGGAACCGAGCGGGTCCGCCATAACCACAGCCGGTGCAACACGTTCTCCCACACCCCGTTCGCAGAATCCCCTCCGCGACGCGGAAGCGTCCGTGTCCGAGTTCACACCGCCCGAAGAGGGCGGCGACGCCGGCCTCGTCGCTTTTTCCTCGGCTCGTTCCGAGCGCCGCGCGCGCGCCCTTAAGGAGGCGCAGGCGGGCATGCAGCAGATCGCGGCGGAACGCGACGCGGCGGAAAAGGAATACGCCGCCGCAAAGTTGGCCGCCGCCCAGGCCGAGGCGGAAGCCATGCGGAAACACGCGGAAAAATTGGCGGCCGTGGAACAAGAAGCCCTCGAACAGCGAAAGAACAGTTGGAGTGGACGATTGAAACAGATCGTTTCCGCAACCATCGGAGCCGCCGGCGGTGCGTTCTTCGGTGGTATCGGCAGCCGCGCTGGCGAAGCCGCCGCCAATGCCATCTTCCGCTGATCGGATTTACTCTCGAACCGCGGCGGCTCCTTCCTGAGCCGCCATCCCGGCACAGCGGAGCGAAGACATGACTTTGACTCCGTACGGAACCCCGCGCTCAGGCCAGTCCTGATCCCCCCGGAAGGGCCAGGGACGAATAGCCCTTCCGCGCGTCCCCTCAGCAACAGCGCGGCCTCGAGGCCGACCCCGCTGCTTGTAGTCGGGATACCCTTTTCCGTACCCCAAACGGCGGCCATCAGGGCGCACGGAATGTGTAGTTGAGATTAGCGACGGTCACGACAAGGTCGTTTCCGGCTGTCTTGACCGAACAGGGAGGCATGGACAGCGTCCCGCTGTCGGTGTGATAAAGCACATGGAGGTAAACACATTCCGCCCCCGGATCCGGCGGAACGGCGTGAGGGCGGATTGTGCACGGGGTCGTGCGTCCGCGTTTGATCAGGATGAAGACGCGAGCGGCAACATTCTACCCAAAGACGTCGAACAGATTGTGGACTGGTTCCCGATTGAAGCGGATTGCAACCGTTCCTTGGAACGTTTTTGGGAGACATACGCCCACTGCTCCATGTGTGGTTCCGCATCCTCGTGACGGATCATCGCGCATAGAATACAGGTCTGAGCACCGGCAATCTCTGTGACGCCTACACCGTTCGGCCATTCCCAGCACACGGCCGGTTTCTTCTTGAATTCGATGGTCAAACAAGGTAACGTGCGAAACATTTTACAGCAGGTCACGTTTCGACGGGCAAGGAGATATCCACATGGCCAACCTGATGATCAAATCCCGAGAATCCTGCCAGTACGATGCCGCTGCACTCGGCGAAGTGATGCTTCGCCTCGATCCGATGGATGTCCCCATAGCACGGGCGCGTCTGGCTCGGATCTGGCACGGGGGAGGAGAAACAAATGTTGCGGAGGGGCTTGCCTACTGTTTCGGTATGCGAACAACAGTAATCACCGCCCTGGTGGATGACGGTGTCGGGCGCAATATTGAAAACCAGATGCGCGAATCCGGCGTGGATACATCCCACATCATCTGGTTCAACACAAAGGGTAACGGGCGTTTTGCGACCGACGAAAAGGGGACTCTCCACAATGGCATCAACTTTACTTGGAACGGGAAGGGCGTTCTGCCCTCCGTCACGGAGTACTATCGGGCACACACACCAATCCGCGCGTTGAAGCCAGGCGATATTGATTGGGATGCTTTTTTCAAACTGGGCGTTCGTTGGTTCCACGTGGGAGGTATTTATGCGTTGATCTCGCCTACGTCTGGGCCGTTGGCCCTGGACGCTCTGCAGGCGGCCGGGCGGGCCGGCACGTTTCGTTCCTTCGATCTCAATTATCGCTCCAAGGTTGAACCGGATAAGGACAAAGCGCGGAGGATCAACCGTCAGATCGTAGAGCATGTGGATTTTTTAGTGGGAAATCAAAGCGACTTCAGCGACGCGCTGGGAGAAGAGGGGCAGAGAGTCGGCAAGGAAGAAGCATTCGATGTGTGGCTTCGTGCCTATTCTGACCTGCTGCGCCGAGTGGCCCGGACATATCCCCGTCTGAAGCTGATCGGCACTCAGCTCCGCGCGGCGCTGAGTGCCGACCGCATTAGCTGGGGCGCCGTACTGTACGATGTAGAAGCCGATGCGCTCCATCTGGCCACCGTACGGGAAAATGTCGAAATCGCAGACCGAACAGGCGGCGGTGACTCTTTCGTGTCCGGAGTGGCGGCGGCGTTGCTCCATGGGCTTACTCCGGCCGACGCCGTGCAATGGGGTGCCGCGCATGGTATCCTGGTGCAGGAGACGCCGGGTGACGTAACCATGGTGACGCAGCGCGAAGTCGAGGCGGAGATCACGCGTGCGCGAAGCGGTGGCGGAGTCAACGCCTTACGATAGAATCCTCGGCCGAAGGCGGCGCTGTCATCAGGGGGATCCTAAAAAACATGTGAAACGTCCTCTCAAGGAGGAATGCCATGGATTGTTATCGGAGGAATCGTCAACGGGTGGACGATGTGCTGCGAAAAAGTCGCGTCGTGGTTGTCATGAACAAGGCGCATGTAGAGAAACCCGAGCACATGGTGACCACGATGAAATGTGTATACGAGGCCGGCTACGTGGCCGAAGTCACCTTCCGCATTCCGGCCGAGATTTTGCGTGATGCGATGGCAGAACTGCGCTCTGTCCGTGCCGCTGCACCCGCGGATCGTCCCTTCATTCTCGGTGTGGGAAGCGTGATCAATCCTCGGGAACTCGATGCGGCCCTTGATATGGGTTTTGATATGATTGTCGCGCCGGCCAACGTGATGGGAGGATGCGGGCCGGGAATTGAGTTCGTCCGACGTTGCCATGCCGCCAACGTTTTTTGTGCGCCGGCGATTCTTTCCCCGACAGAGCTCAATTATTTCCTGGAGCGGGATGACGGCCTGGAACCGGATTGTCTCAAAGTATTCCCTGCAGGCGTGTACGGGCCGAAGGGCGTTGCGGACCTTCTAGCGCCGTTTGAGCGGACCCGACATCGCGGCAAAATGATTATGCCAACGGGCGCCGTGAATTATGAAACCGGTCCCGAATACCTCAAAGCCATTGCTAGCCGCGGTTTCACACCTGTGCTGGGAATGTCGGCTCCCCTTGAATTGGTGGTGCAGAGAAAGAAGCCAGGCGATCCGGACACGATACGGGAATCCTTGGACACGTTCCGGGCAACGTTCACGGGGTGAGATTGTTCCGGCTCAGAAAAGTGAGCGGCGTACTATTTCCGGCGCTGACCGTCTGCATGGGCGGCGCGCCAGCCGAGACGCTCCTGGGGCGTGGCGGATCGAACAGATGTGCGGTCCACAGAAAAGCTCTGCTGGACCGGACCTTCAACCGCCTGGGCCCGTAAGACGCGGTAGGGAAATAACGTGGCCGACTTATGCACGAGGGTTCGCGCTGACTATGAATACAAAAATAGATGCGTTATTCAGCATTGCGGATAAGGTAGTGGCTATAACGGGCGCCGCAGGTGTTTTATACGGATCTCTTTCCAAAGCGCTTGCCGCCAACGGAGCCAAGGTCGCTCTACTCGATCTTGTGGGGGATAAGTGTGAGGCTCTGGCGGAAGAAATCCGGCGTAAGGGAGGAACGGCTATAGGGATCACCTGCAATGTGCTCGACGCTCAAAGTGTTCGCAACGCCCTTCAGAACATTCTCGATGCCTACGGCCGCGTGGACGCTCTGATCAATGGAGCGGGAGGAAACCGCAAAGGCGCGACCGTTCCCCCGGACGGCGACTTTACTTCCCTGTCGTTGGACGAGCTCGATACGGTTTTCCAGCTTAACTACAAGGGAACCGTTCTTCCCTCGCAGATTTTCTGCGCGTATTTTGCCTCTGTGGGGAAAGGGACCATCATCAATACCTCTTCCATGAGTGCCTTGACGCCTTTGACCCATGTTCCCGGATATTCGAACGCCAAGGCGGCCGTTACCAACTTCACCCAGTGGCTGGCCGCACAAGTTTGTGTGGATTTTCCTGGGGCCACTATTCGCGTGAACGAAATCGCCCCGGGTTTTTTTGACACCACGCAAAACCATTTTCTTCTTTACGAACCGGACGATAAGACGCTCACCCAACGCGGACGAGCCATCATCGCGCACACCCCTTTGGGGCGGTTCGGAAAACCCGAAGAACTGGTTGGCCCCCTTATCCTCCTGTTGTCCGACGCGGGCAGTTTTCTCCATGGCGTCACCCTCTGTGTGGATGGCGGGTTCAACGCCTACTCGGGGGTAGGTCCCCTTGATGAAAAGAAGACCCCCTGATTTTGCTTCCCTGCCCGATAGTGGGCCGAAGCGCAACCCAATCCCTCTAACGACCGATCGTTTCAGGGCCTCGGAAACAGTTTCGCGTTTCGGCGACTGCTTTTGTATCGTCCGAATCGGCTTTTTGTTACGAACACGCACGAGCTATGCGACGCGTGTAACGTCTTTTTGACCCGGGCGAACACGCGCTGTGTTCGGCGCCTCCTCCACACCTTTGCTGGATTCAATCGTGCGTAGATCAAAAAGACGCTAGCCGTTGATTTAGGGTGCTGTGATTGTCCGGAATGATTGGGGACGGCAACGCGGACTTCAGATGGGATATAAATGTGGATGCGAAGGTGTTTATCCTGGTTCCCAGACGTCGGTACGAGTGATACGTGATACCGAGAAATTTGTTTTTATCCTCCTCTGCGGAAACGGGGACAAGCCACGAACGACCTCGTGACCATTGGCGTCAACGGTTTCGATCCGTTCCAACCAATGGAATGTGATGGGCGTGGAAAGTTCCTGACTTGCGAGTCGCGCGCGAACGGTAGTTCGCGCGGACGGCATTTTGGACGACCGGTGGGCGACCGTCCGGTTCCCTATCGCGATTCTCCGCCATCCCGTGCTGCGTGACACTGCGAGCCGATCCCTCAAGCCGGCACCAGGGGCGCGGCCACTCGCTCGCGGTTCCTTATCCGCCGTTTCGGGTACCCGAGGTATTGACAGGTTCGTGCAAGCGGCGGTAGTGTATGGTGCACATGTTTGTGCAAGGTCCAAGGCGCCTTTGCGCCAGGCGGGTGGCTCCCGCACAGACCTTATGGATGGGACTGGGAACGGAGTTCAACGCTTGGACGTGCAGACGATGCGACATAGCGCAGCCCATGTGATGGCCGCTGCGGTGTGTCGGCTTTTCCCAGACGTCCGCCTGGATATCGGCCCTGCAACGGAGGAGGGATTCTACTACGATTTCGACCTTCCGAAGCGTCTGAATCCGGACGACTTCCCGAGCATCGAACAGGAGATGCGGTATCTGATCGCGAGCGATCTTCCCTTCGAGCGGCAGGAGGTGAGCCGGGAAGAGGCAGAACGACTGTTTCGCGACCGCGGGCAACCCTTTAAGCTTCAACGCCTGGCAGACATTCCTGCCCATGAGCCGGTGACCCTGTACCGGTGCGGTGAATTTGTGGATCTGTGCGCCGGACCTCACGTACGAAGGACGAGTGAGATCGGGGTTTTCAAGCTCCTCAGCGTGGCCAGCGCGTACTTCCGTGGCGACGAGCGCAATCCACAGCTGCAGCGGATTTACGGGACCGCCTATCCGACACAAAAGGAATTGGATGATTGGCTCGCCTTGCGGGAGGAGGCGCGAAAGCGCGATCATCGAAGGCTCGGACGGGAACTCGAGTTATTTTTTTTCGATGATGATGTGGGTCCCGGCCTTCCCATCTGGCTGCCTAAAGGGGCGGTGATCGTGGAGGAACTCGAACGCTTGGCCAAGGAGACCGAGCGGCAGGCGGGATATCTGCGCGTAAAGACCCCCCATCTGGCGCGCGAGAAGATGTATCGCACCAGCGGACATTTGCCACACTATCAGGAGAGCATGTTTCCCCCCATGGAGGTGGACGGGGTGCGTTATTATCTCAAGCCCATGAACTGTCCACACCACCACAAAATTTTTGCGGCTATTGCCCGCAGCTACCGCGATTTACCAATCCGGCTGGCCGAGTACGGGACGTGCTACCGCTACGAGCAGAGTGGAGAACTGTTCGGGTTAATGCGGGTTCGCTCCCTGAACATGAATGATGCCCACATTTACTGCACGGTGGACCAGTTCGCGGACGAGTTCTTGGCCGTCTGCAGAATGTACCTCGGATATTTCAAAATTTTTGGCATTGACCGTTACGTCATGCGTTTCAGCACACACAGTCCGGAGGGGCTAGGCAAAAAGTACGTTGACGATGAAGCTCTTTGGCAACGCACCGAAGAACGTGTGCGGCGGACGTTGCAGGAGGGGGGAATATTTTTCGAGGAAGTCCCCAACGAAGCGGCATTCTACGGGCCGAAAATTGATGTCCAAATCTGGAGTGCCATTGGTCGAGAATTTACCCTGGCAACGAACCAGGTGGATTTTGCGACTCCGGCTCGGTTCAGGCTCACGTACAAAAACGCCCGCAATCAGGACGAAACTCCGTTGTGTATTCATCGCGCCCCGTTGGGCACGCACGAACGGTTCATCGGTTTTCTCATCGAGCATTATGCGGGTGCATTCCCCCTCTGGCTTGCTCCAGAACAGGTCCGCGTTCTTCCCATCACGAACGCCCAGACGGAATACGCGACCCGGGTGCTCACGGCACTGCGCGAGCAGGACTTTCGCGCGGAATGCGACGATACGCCGGATACGCTAGCAGCCAAAATCAGGCGGGGCCAGTTGGAAAAGATTCCGATCATGGCCATCGTAGGCGTCCGCGAAGCGGAATCCGGGACCGTGGCCGTGCGCCGTCGCAGCGGACAACAGGAGGTCCTGCCTTTGGAGACATTCTTGGCCCGCCTACAGACCGAGCGGGAGAATCGCACATAAACATCTTTCATCCGAGCAGAGGAAGCGTAACGCGTCCCTGTGTCGGAGAACCAGAATACAGGAGGCTAACTATTCGCACATTCATTCGCGCCAACCACAAAATCCGCGTGCCCATGGTCCGTTGCATCAACGCGGACGGCACGATGATCGGAGTGATCCCTACACGTGAAGCTCTGAAAATTGCCATGGATCAGGGCCTTGATCTGGTCGAGGTCTCGCCGAACGCAAACCCGCCGGTTTGTCGGATCATGGACTACGGAAAATTCCGCTACGACGAGAGCATCCGGCAACGGGAAGCCCGTAAGAAAGCTCATCGGCACACGCTCAAGGAGATTAAGTTTCACGCCACTGTCGCTGACCACGACTATGCCTATAAGGTGAGGCATATTCGTGAATTCCTGCAAAAAGGACACAAGGTGAGGGTGTCCCTCCAGTTTCGTGGACGGGAAAATGTGCACCGCGAGTTTGGGTTCGCCGTCATCGACCGTGTTTTGAAGGACTGTCAGGACGTGAGCTTGACCGAAATGGCTCCCAAATTGATAGGGAACACGATTGTGGCCTTGTTAGCCCCCACGCAGGGAAAACGCCATGGGGCCACACGTCCCCCCCCCTCGCCGCCGGAAGTGGACAGGGGCCAGCCGGTATGGCCGACGGGAACGCATGCTTCCCCTTCGCCGGACTCCTCTCAAACGCCCGCCAGCGATCTATCGCCAAGGGATCCCTCGGAGAAAAGTCCCGTATCCACGGGTTAGACATATGCGGAAAATCGATAGGGGCACGAAAACGTTTTTCAACGTTCAACGGAGACCAGGACTGATCTCGGCGTGAGCCGTTTTATGAAACTCGACCCTGCGGAACGTCGACGGCTGCGCGCACGGCGACTGAACCCGATCGTTCCCGTATGCGCATCCGTGTCACGGAAATCCGTCTCTCCCACGCCCCACGTGGCGTCTTTGTACCGAGATATGGTGGGGCAGGACATACCCTGTGAGGTGATGCCCGAAGCCATCCTGCGCAAGACCTGCCGCTTGGTAGTGGCCGGTTCCCCCGCCGAACACACGCCCCGGCCGATGCCGCAACGGGTGAGCACGCAAGGGGACGCCTTTTTTTTGGATGAGGTGGAGCAAACTTTGGGGCATGCTCGAAACGCGTGGGCTTGCTTTTTTTTTCACGCTGCAGGGGGTGTTCACGTACCCTCCTGTTCATGCGGCGAGCCTCTCAACTTGCGGAAAACGGCCCGATGCGTTTCCGGCGGCGCTGGACGCCTACGCGAGGGAACATGCAAACATGTGCTATCAACCCCAAACCTACCAGCCCATTGCGGATGCCGCAGAGTTGGAAAGGATTTTTAGCCTTTTCACCCTCGCTGATCAGGATGCCCTCCGACGCGTCCGGCAAAGGCTGAGGACGCGCACCCGCTCCCTTATTGGGGTATTGATGGGGTAGGGTATGATTGCACCGCTCCTCGTCCGCCTCCGCCGCAACGGCAAAGCCAGCAGGGATGACTCGTCTGTTTTTGCAGAGGCAGAGATAGATGTCCCGCGGTTACGACGGCAAACGTAACGATATAGGGAAAGACCATGAAATGCGAAGAGGCGCGTGTCCATTTAGAATCTGCGCTCCTGGGTCTTCTTTCCGAGGCCGAGACGCAGGCGGTAGAGGCTCATAGGCGCCAGTGTCCTGCTTGCGCGCAGGAAGCACTGAAGGGCCGACAGATCGCGACACTTGCACGGGAAGCGTTGGCGGTGGCCGCCGCGCCGCCGGATATTCCTGACCGCATTCGGAAACGGCTCGCCGCGGAACGTGTCCGCGTGCGACGGCAATACGCACGCTCTCGACTTTTTCTCTGGGCGTTTCGGGTGGCGGCTTTAGCACTGGCGGCTGTTCTGATTTATACGAGTCTGCGCATTCTCCGTCCGACACGCTCAGCTCCGTATTCCGTACGCGTTGCGTGGCGGAGAAGTGGATTTTTGCCGCTGCCGTCTCCTGGTTACCCTGTCGTGGCCGGTTCGTATCTCATTATGGGAGAGCGCGCGACGGAAGGCGATCGTGTAACGGCCGTTTGCAAGACAACGGGCAAGCCGATCTGGTCGGTGAACGTGGGCCCGATCAGGGCCATTCGTGCCGACGATGAACGTGTGGTGGTTTGCACGCAATTGGCGTCGGGATGTCTACACGTGCGGCTGCTGCGGCGTGCCGATGGTAAGGAATTGTGGAGAGCCGAGATAGACCAACCACCGGCCGGTGGCATACGCTCGGCATTGTCTCTAGGTCGGACCGGTTTGGCGTGGGCTGTGGAACATCAGATTCGGTTACACGATGTGGAGTCCGGAACGCTTCGTTGGGCGTCTCCGTGGCCTGGCCGACAGCCCGCTTTGGCCTGGATGTCGTCTGGAGAGCTGTTGGTGACCGACGGATTTCGCCTGGAAGTTCTGGATCCCGAGCATGGTCACTCCCGATGGTGCCAGAACCTAGGAGAGGGAAAAGTCAACGTGGTGCAACCCCCTTTTGTGGAATGCGCGGGCACGCGAATCTACCTGGTTCGCGCTGTGGCACGACCGGATGCGGAGGGAGAACTTTTGTGCCTAGAGGCGGATACGGGTGCACTCCGCTGGAGGACGCCCTGCACGGTTCCGTTGGGCCTGTCTGTCTGTTTTTCGTTCGTGCTGGTGCGGGCGAAAGGTCTAGAGGTCTTCCATGCAGACAGCGGTACGCCGCTTTGGTCGGCATCGCTTTTGGGCTGCGCGCCAGCATCCGGCGATGCGCAGCAAATATACGTGGTGGGAGGTCGTGGGAAGCGGGAGCTACTCGCGTTGGATGCTTCCACCGGCCGCGCCGTCTGGACTTATCACCTCGCCAGTTCCTGCAGCGGATTGGTTGTGGAAAAGGAAACCGGCTACCTCTGCGGACATGATGGACGACTGTACGCGGTTGTTTTGGGGCGGCGGGGGTAAAGCCGCTGGAGCCGTACCGTTGTTGCCAGCCGACAAGGCAACGGAGAATGGGGTAGGCGTTGGCAGGAGATTGCATGGCAGCAATGGGAGTGGCCGGCGAACCACAGGATGCCGAAATGCCGGTTCCGTATGCTCGGCCGCGCAACGTCGATGAGGCGCCATCGGGAACGGCAGCGGGAATGAAACACCGCCTTCCGGGTGCGGCGACCAGAGAAACGGAGAGACGAACGGTGGAATGAAAACGAATCGGTGGGTCCGCGTCGCAAAGGCGATGGCGTGTCTCTTGTCGCCTGTGACAGGAGTGAGCGCAGAGGGCATGGCAGAGCCGGAAAACCCTGTTCTCGGTGGTTCAATCCTTGTGTATTGCGCCGCCGGCATCCGCGAGCCTGTTGAGAAAATCAGCCGGGCCTTCACCGCGGAGAAACGCGTGGCCGTTGAGATGACGTTTGCCAATACCGGGCAACTTCTCGGCCAGATTGAGGCTACGCGCAAAGGGGATGTGTATGTTCCCGGAGAGATGGGTTTTGCCGAGAAGGCCCGCGCGAAAGGGTTAGTGAGCGGTGCCCCTCGGGTCTTCTCCCACTGGGTTCCCGCGATCTATGTGCGTAAAGGTAACCCGAAAGGCATTCGCGAGGTGCGCGACCTTGCGAAACCGAGGCTACGGTTGGCCCTTGTGGATCCTTATGCCGCCCTAGGGCCCATTCAGGAACGCCTGTTTGCCCTGCATCAGGTGGATATGGCCGCGCTTCAGAAAAACGTCGTGGCCACCCGAGCGACGGTGCTGGATGTGGCCTTGGCCGTCAAGTTAGGGGCTGCGGATGCCGGAATAATCTGGGAAGCCTTGAAAAACTATGCGCCTGACGAAGCGGAAGCCATCGCCATTCCGCCCGATCGCAATGTCATCAGCACGATAGCCGCTTGTGTGTTGACATGTGCCAGGAACCCAGGAGCTGCCCAGGCCTTTGTGGATTACTTATCGTCGAAAAAGGCGCGTTCCATTCTTGAGGAAAGCGGGCTAGCCGTGGAAAATCCCGTGGGAAAGAACGTGCCGCAACCCTAGGAGGTATGACCATGCAGAGAACCCCTCTTCATTCCCTCGCGCGTGCCCTGACCGTTGCCGCATCGATTCTAGGACGCGTCGAGGCAGGCGAACCCCAAAAGGCTGGGAGCAAATCCGTCCAGGAACTGCTGGTGCATGTCGGCGGAACCATGAGGCCTGCGATGGAGGAAATCGCAAAACTCTTCGAGAAGGAAACCGGATGGAAGGTTTCCATCAACTACAATGATTCCGGCTCCCTGATGGCGGTGATCGAAACAACGGGCAAGGGTGATATCTATGTGCCGCATGACCCATTTCCAGCTGCCATGCAGAAAAAGGGCCTGGTGGATCGGGCCTATACGGTTGCGGTCATCACGCCGGTGATTGTCGTGCGAAAGGGTAATCCCAAGAAAATCGCCAGTATCCGAGACCTTGCGCGAGAGGATGTGAAGGTCGGGCTGCCCGATCCGCAGTATTCCACCACCGGCCATATTGTTCCCATTATTTTCCGCAAAGCGGGAATCGCGGAGGCGATGGCAAAGAAGCATATTGCTCGTGCGCGTGGTGGCGGGGAAATCGCCAATGCCGTGAAAATAGGTACCGTGGACGCGGGCATCGTCTGGAATGCCGTTGCGTATGCCCGCCGCGATGCGCTCGATGCGATCCCGATTGAACCCTTGTGGATGCCGGAGGCCAAAGCCGATGCGGTGACCACCGCCACCTTTGGCGTGATTGATAATTCCTGTGTGAAAGTTGTGGTGATGACACTCAAAAACTCGCCCCATCTCGAGGCCGCGCGAAAACTGGCCGAGCTTGCGGCATCCGAACGAGGGCGTGCGATTTTCGCCAAACACGGATTTTCGCCTGCGCCGTCGCCGTAGCCGACGGCATATGCGCTTGCCTGCGGCGAGGGCATCAGTTTCCATCTCCGTCTGGCTATAGCCGGGGCGTTCACGGCACAGGCCGCACCGATTGCACCACCCGGCGACAACAGGGCGCGGTGCGATGGCGAATTCCCACCCGGTATGCGCATGGGCAACGGTAGGGCACACACTTCGGCGTCAAACGGAAGACAGGCCCCCATGCGTGCCAAATCGAAGATTGTATTCCGCGCTGTGGCAACCGGTGCGGCTCTGGCCTTTGCCCTCAGTGTCGGATTTCTTTTGTTGGCCGACGTGATGTACGTTGGGGAATTTGCCTTGCGCGCACCGGCCGACCGAGTCGCAGACGTGCGCCGCGAGATTTTTTCGCGTGCAACGGGGCAGGAAGTTGTCTTGAGCCTTACCACAGCGACCATCACGACGCTTATTGCGTTGCTGATCGCTATTCCCGCCGGCTATGCGCTTAGTCGTTACCGGATTCCCGGCAAAGTCGTGGTGGACACTTTGGTGGACGCCGCGATTGTACTCCCGCCCTTGATTCTTGGTGTCAGCCTTTTAGTTCTTTTCAGCCTTGTACGGCGGAGTGCCGAAACTCTGGGAAGTCCGGGAATGCCCCAACCCGGCCTGCAGGCGTTATACGATTTCTTCGTCTACCAACGGCCCGGAATCGTATTGGCGCAATTTTTCGTATCCAGCGCGCTGTGTGTGCGGGCTATGCGGGCCGCCTTTGACGCCGCCGATTCGCGCGTTGAGGCGGTTGCCCTCACGTTGGGGTGCACACCGTTTGGCGCGTTTTGGCGCGCCGCGCTTCCGCAGACCGCTCCGGGCATGCTGGCCGGGGCCGTCATGTCCTGGTCCTACGCCGTAGGTCTTTTCGCGCCGGTGGCGATTTTTGCCGGCACCATTCGCGGCCGCACCGCTGTGCTGGCCACCCGAACATTTTTGGAGGTTTCGGTCGGGCGTCTTGAAGTGGCGCTTGTCCTGACTATTCTTATGGCCACCCTAGCCATGATCCTGTTGATCACTCTGAAGGTGATGGTACACCGCCAGCAGCACAAGGTAACCGGATGATTCAGATCGCCGATCTCGAGTACACGGTCGGGTCTTTTCACCTTCGGCTTTCGTTGGAAATCGGGAAGGGGGAGTATTTTGTACTTCTCGGGCCCACGGGATCCGGCAAAACAGCCGTGGCGGAATGCATTGCCGGCCTTCGCCGCCCCCAACGCGGACGGATCCTGATCGGCGGACGGGATGTCACCTATGCCGAGCCACGGGAACGTCGGGTAGGGTATGTTCCGCAGGACTATGCCCTTTTTCTCCATCGGACGGTGTGGGGAAATATTGCCTTTGGCCCTCAGGTTCTACGATGGGCGCCCAAGGATAGAGAGGACGCGGTGTGGGAGGCGGCGCGCCGGGTCCGCATCGAGTCGCTTCTTCGAAGGCGCATCCGGGGGCTGTCGGGTGGAGAGCGGCAACGCGTGGCGCTCGCGCGCGCATTGGCGGTTCGGCCTGATGTGTTGATCCTCGACGAACCTGTCAACGCCCTGGACGAAATGACCCGTGACACCGTGTGCGGAGAACTTCTTGCCGTGCAAAGGGCATTGCGCCTCACCACACTGCACATCAGTCATAACCTCGAGGAGGCCTTTTACGTTGCCGATCGTGCAGCGATTCTCCGAGAGGGCCGTCTGGAGCAAATAGGTCCCATGGGCGAACTGTTGCGCCGCCCGCGTACCGAATTTGTGGCCCGTTTCATGCGTTGTGAAAACATTTTCCGCGGGGTGGCGGTTGGAGCCGGGACGATAGCGAATACCACGCGCGTCCGGGTGAACGGAACCGATATTGTGGTTCCCGGTTCGCATCGGGGACAGGTGGGATTTATCGTGCGGCCCGAACACGTTATCCTGCACGCCCCTGGAAGCATGGAGAATCAGGAGGGGACGGTTCTTCCTTGCCAGTTGATCCGAGCGGTGGATCGAGGGGCTTACGTTCGCGTGGAACTTGCCGCGTTCCAACCCCTTGTTGCCCATGTGTCGTCCGATGCGTATGTGCGCCTTTCGGACTCCGGTCGCATGTCATATGTTGCGGCGGTTCTTCCGGTTCACGCGGTTCATGTGCTGGGTGAAGGGCAGGACCCCATGGAACCTCCAGAAGGCCTCCAAAACCATACACCCGTGGCTATCGCCTCCAATGCCTGCTCCACCCTTCCGGACTAATCGACGCGTGCGGCGCCAGCGGAGCGTGCCTTAGGGTGGCGAATCCAAAAATCCTCTCCCGGACCGCATACCCTGGAAAGCACCACACGGACGGTGCCGATCGGAACGTCGGCTTCAATACGCGAACAGAGAGCGCGCGGATCGCGCGTCACCCAGAGAACAACTTTTCCGGTCCGAACGAATAACCCCTCAAATTCCGCCGTGGGTTCTACGCGAACACAAGGCATCGGGCCGTATCGAGGCAGCATGACAGTTTCCACATTTTTCACCGCGATGTGGACCACGTAGGTCTTGTCGTCCGTCATGACGGTTCGTTGCAGGCACGTGTTAGGTTCAAGGCGTTGCTGGCGCATGAAGTAAAGGAAAGTTAGGAGATCGCGGGTCTCACGATCTATGGGAAACGTGCGCGACTTGTTTTTCAGGGCGGAGCGCCAGAACGCCACACCCTGGGCGTAGTCGAACTCGGTGGTTTCGCGTCGACGGAACTTCCCCTCGGAAAGATGGAGTTCACAACGGAGGGGAAGGAAGGTGGTGGGGTCAATCCAAACCACGGCCATATCGTTCACCGGGTAGACCTGGGACAGCGTTTCGTTACTGCGTGCCCAGTAAACGACCTTAAGCACGCGCCGGTCGCCCTCTGTCGCCCACGTGGAAAGCACCGTGACGCGACCCACGAAAAACTTACTCCAAAACACATGGTAGTGCAGTTCTTCGCCCACGGGGAAGGGGAGGCGCGGGGTCGGTGTATAGGATGCGGCGGTTGTGGCGGGCAGCGCAGGCGCCAGCGGGGTGGGAACCGTCAGGGGTTCCGGCGACACACGAGAGGCCGTGGCCGCCGCGACGGCCGCCGGAATGCCGATCGCGACGAAACCGCATGCCGTCGGACACCTGAGACGCATGGCGGCAGGGTACGCCTTTTCCTTGAGAAAAATCAAGGCGAACTCTTTAATCGCCGTTTGAGCGGCGTATGGAGAGGCAACGGAATCGGCCCCAGTCATGCGCGGCACGAAAACCGCTTTTCCGCATGACAAATGACAACTCTCTGGCGGCGATTTTTTAGACGTATGATGCGCCTGGCGGGTCGTCGGGATTCCGCTGCGAGGCTTGCTCGAGGTATCGCAGCGGGGATTTTCGCCATGGCATTCCCGTTCCCGGGAGTCCAAATTCCTCTAAGTGTTCTGTTCGCCTGGATTGCGCGGGGGAACAAAGCCATGGCATTGATCCCGCAGTTGGCCTCTAACGCCTTGACCATGCTTCCGCAGGCACTGGTGCAGTTCCAGGTGGGGGGGTGGCTCTGGCCGGGACGTGCCGCCCATGCACGAGACGCCTTCCACACTCTGCGCGGTATCGTCGGCCAGTGGTCCTGGAACACCCCGGTGGAATCGTTTGTCCAGCTCATGACGGCGATGCGGTCGCTCAGTGTGGACATTCTGGGTCCCCTTTTTGTCGGGATTCTGGTAACCGGCACGTTGGCCGCCCTAGCGTCCTATCCGTTGACTATCGTGGTCGTATGGACGTGGCGCGCGTGGCGGCGAAGCCGCCGGGTGCGCCGCAGAGTTCGCCACGTTCCTCCGCGTCCGCTTTTTCTTCCGGAGCCTGAGGGAGGGGCGACCGAAGACACGTCGGTACTGCTCGCGCAGTATGCCCGGCGATCGGACGATTTTACGTATGCGGATCGCGTCATACTCCTGATTAACGGGCATGAAGCGTACCCGAAAATGCTACAGGCCATCGCGGATGCGAAAAACAGCATCGCCCTGGAGGTCTATATTGTGAAGGCCGATCGCGTGGGGATCCGTTTTCAGCAGGCACTCGTGGATGCGGCACGCCGTGGAGTCCGCGTGCGCTTGCTCTACGATTATGTTGGGTCGCTCGGCTTGCCGGGCCGCTTTATAACCCCGTTGGTCAATGCGGGCGTGGATGTTGCCGTCTATAACCCGTTAGTGTGGAATCGGCCGCTCTGGACGCTCAACCGAAGGGATCATCGCAAAATGTTGATTGTGGATGAGCAGATGGTGTTTACCGGCGGACTCAACATCGCCGACGACTACGATGCGAGGGAAGCCGGAGGCGGCGGGTGGCGGGATACGCAGGTCTGTGTGGAAGGCAGAGAGCCCGCCCAGGCCGCTCTACACCTCTTTGAGGAGACGTGGCGACGCGCCGTCCCGTACCGCGAGAGTGCCACGCGAGTCGGCCGTTTTCGCGCCCGCACACGCCAGCGGTTGAAGGCCCTGATGGAACGCGCGCCCGAATCGGTACCGGTCGTATCGGACACGGCCGGAACCTGTACCCACCCGGGCGTGCCTGTCCAGATCATCGGCAACCAGGAATTCCGTCACCGGTGGCAAATTCATCGGGCCCATTTACGGGCCATCCGAAGAGCACGTCGGTATATCCTGATCGAAAACGCCTATTTTATCCCCAACCGGCCCGTACGCCGTGCGCTTGCGCGCGCCGTGCGACGCGGGGTTGTTGTCGCCGTGGCCGTGGCACAGCATAGCGATGTCACGTTGGCAGCCTTGGCCAGCCGCAGTCTGTATAGCGAGCTTTTAACCCACGGCGTGCGCATTTTTGAATGGCCGCACGGCATGCTGCACGCCAAAACCATGGTGGTGGATGATGCCTGGGCGGTTGTGGGCAGCTACAACCTCGATCATCGCAGTTTTATCCATCAACTCGAAGCGGTTGCTGTCGTTGTCGACCCGGGGTTTGCCCGCTGCCTCCGTGACCAAACCCTGACGGACCTTGCCCAATGCCGGGAGGTCAACCTCATCGACCATGAGTCACGGTCCTGGCGTCTGATGCTTCTCGAATCGGCGGCATACACTCTGCGCTACTGGCTCTGATGCGGGCGGAATCTCCCGGCCGGACCCTGGTGCGGACGGCGGATCGCGTTACGCCTCGCACACGAATCGTGCCTCTAGGGGTCTTGGCGTCGTTTTGAAGATCACTCCGGTCTTGGGTGTGATCCGGTCACCCAGGGCTGAGCCAGTCATCCGGTTTGGGATGAGCTGGAGCCATTACCGCATAAAACGGATGCACGTATTTGAATTTTCACTTTTCTGGGACGATAGGATTATGGTGACCCCTACACCGCAAGATGAAGAAGGAGGCACAAAAGGACGCGGGGGCTGCGGAGACGGGAGAGGACCTGTCACGGAATTTGACTCAGGGCGCAGTTCATCTGCTCCAGCCGTTGAACCAATTTTTCGATAATGTGATCTGTGATTTTCGCCCGAGTCTCGGGGCGAACCGCTCTGAAAAAGCTGCGGTCGAGCCGGATGGTCAGCGCACGCGTTTTAGCGATGACGTTAACGCTCCGCAATCGACCGGTGAGAAACGACATTTCGCCAAAAAAATCCCCGGCGCTCCGTCGGGTCAAGGCGCGTGGCATCCCATTCCCCCATCACGCGCACGCGTCTCCAGAGGAGTACATGAAGGGTTGGGTCCACGACACCTTCAGCGGTGATGGCTTCCCTCGAGGCATAACGCAGGTAATGATTTTCCGCGGCAAGCAGAGCCGGTTTTTCTGTCGCAGTAAACGTTTCAAAGAAAGCAACGTGATCCAGGCGGTGCCGAATCGGTTTCTGATCAAAACGTGGAAATTGTCTTACGGTTTTCCCTCTGCGACCGAAATTTTCAAAACAGCCGCGACAGCCAGGTTCCAACTTCCCGTAAGGCGGGTGCGGAGGGTTTCCTCCTCCCCCTCCCACAGTGTTTCCTGAAGTGTGCGCAGGCGCTGTTCCATACGCGCTTTTTGTCGGAGCCATCCCTCCGAAGGCGATGTTGGTGAGATGCCTTGCGGGGAGATTTCGGCCAGGCGTAGGCAGTACGCCAAGCAACGTCCTCGTCCCTCGGCTGTCTCCCGGGTAAGGCCGGCTCGTTGGGCCGCCAGCGCGGATCGGGGCAGGTCACGGAGAGGGAACGCGCTAACGATTCGTTCGAGAGACCGTACGCCATCGTTGTGTGTAGCAGAATAGCGACTCGGTCGTACCACCGTGGCGATAAATCAAGTCCACGCTGACGAGCGCTTCCCTGCCCTGGCGTAGCTCCGTTTTCTGGTTCCAGAGAACATCCTGGATATAGATATTGGAAAAACACAGCCTGTGCTGGGCGCGGTGGCACTGAGAACGAGCGCCACAACGGTGCTGCCCATGGCCGGAACGCCACGCTCCTCCGCCCGATCGTGGATACGGTAACTGGCCGCATCCAAAGCTTGCCGCACCAGTCCCACGGTATCTTCCAAGGGGAGGAACAGCGTCTCTTGGGCGAGCCGCTCCGCAAGCGTGGTGACAACAATGTGACCGGCCTCCTGTCCGTCTGCCTCGCCGCCAATGCCGTCAGCAATGCAAAAGACGCCGCGTTCAGGAAGGCAAAGCACTGCGTCTTCGTTGATCCTTTCGCTTAGGCCTGGATGGGTGGCCTGGGCGACACGGATGCGCAAAGGTGCACAGGGTGTCATAGGCTTTCCGCGGACGTCCACAGCAGGTGCCCTGTACTCTTCCACAAACAAGACCTGTATGCAAGCGAAGCGGGATCGACGGTATGACATCGGTCGCCCACATGAAGTCTAGCCGCGGTGCCTGAAAGCCTTAGGCGTCTCGCTTCCCGTTCAGCGCGGGCTTTTCCCACCTGTTCGCGGAAAAAGCCGGCCACGTCGTCCCTGCGATGGACAATGGGCCCCTCCGGCGCATTGGCCGGAACGATCATTACGACGTTGCCTTCGATGCGCCATTTCAGATTGCCCAGCGCGGCTGCGATAGTGAGGGCTTCTCGGGGCGTGATCCGCGTGGCCCGGAACGTAATGGGAGGCAGCGACGGCAGCCTGGGCGGATTGTTCCCCAATATGTCGCGGGAAATCTTTCGGTTGCTGGTCGGGTCCGCCGCGAGATGGAGGACAAAATTGACGCCCCTTTGCGTGTTGCCTTGGGGTGGCACTGCATCGTTGTCCACGCTGGCAGTACGAAAAAAGGCGATAACATCAGGGATGGAGGCGTGCCGACATTCCTGTTCGGAGATTGCGATACGGAAGGAACTTGAAAGGTGTGTGGACAACCAGCATATTTCCGATGTGTGGCACGGGAGGAACAACTCAATTCCTGGGATCGCGATGTCCGGGAAGCTGCTCTCAAGCGGCTTGTGCAGGACAGCCATGCTGCTTTCCGCCCTACGGGGCTCAATCTGAACCTCCACGTCCATTCCTTTTTCTCCTACAACGCGTATGGGTGGTCCCCCACGCGGATTGCCTGGGAAGCGCGCCGGGCAGGATGGTATGCGGCGGGACTTTGCGACTTTGACGTTCTGGACGGGCTAGAGGAATTCGTGGAAGCCGGTTTCACGCTGGGGTTGCGCACGGTCGTTAGTGTGGAAACGCGTGTGTTTGTTTCCGAACAGGCCTCCGCCGAGATCAACTCGCCGGGAGAACCGGGTGTGGCATATGTGATGGGCGCGGGGTTTGCGCAGGTGCCGGAGGCAGGATCGCTAGCGCAAGTCGGATTGCGGGAGTGCCAGGAAGCCGCTTGGCGCCGCAACGCAGCCCTCGTGGATCGAATCAACGAGCGCCTCCCCATGATCGCTGTCGATTACACGCGCGATGTGCTTCCCCTGACCCCGGCTGGCGCGGCCACGGAACGGCATATTATCCAGGCCTATCGAAAACGGATGGACGACGTTTTCCCCCAGCGTCAGGCCTGGATCCGTTTTCTCGCGGATTTGCTGGGCAAAAGTCTCTCGCAGACCGCCACACTCCGCAATAATAAGGAGGCGCTGGACGAGGCGCTGCGCACCCGACTTATCAAACGCGGTGGGCTGGGCTACGTCCAACCCGATGCGGGTATGTTCCCAGACCTTACACGGTTTGTCGCATGGGTTCGGTCCGCCAAGGCTATCCCAACGGTTGCGTGGTTGGATGGGACACGGGAAGGGGAGCGGGATCCTTACGCGTTATTGGAACGCATGCGGGCCCACGGGGCGGCCGCCGTGAATATCATTCCCG
>FWWM01007510.1_pt1 | contig 21821 bp, 18 predicted proteins | sample 2228351 | NCBI WGS metagenome assembly FWWM01 (sample SAMEA103939774, study PRJEB20133) | metagenome
GAGCAACTTAGTCCCAGCACCTTGCAGGCGTCATCAAGGGGAACCAAGACGAAATAGTCCTCTTCACGGAAGCGCAACGGTAACGGTCGCCATGTGCTTTTCGGCGGTGGCTGCGGCGGACGATAACCCTGCGCCATAAGTCGTCGGCAAATCCCTACGTAGTCTGGCACTAATGCTGGCGCATTTCCTATCCGCTGCTGTATTTCCTCGCATATTGGAAGTGCCTCTTGGTAACGCCCTAAAGCGAGATATGAATCTGCTACGAGACGGCGAGCGTTGGCAGTTTTCACATATGCGCTGAGCGGAAACGGTCTGCCAGCCTCGTAGGACTTGACGGTCATCTGCATGATTTGGCTTTTCTCATACGGACTGGGAAGCGGCTCTTTCACCACCCGATAGAGCCACTTAGGCCACCACGCCACCCAAATGTCGGGGTCTTTTTGATAAAGCGGCAAGGCTAAGGCGAGAGATTGTTCATACTGCCCCTGGCAATAATGAGCATAGGCTTTCTTGAGCCTCTCTATGATTTCAGGAGTTGCCTTGTGCTTTTGCCCCCATCCTAACATGGTTAATACCAAGAGACTTGCGATGGTCACCACAATGCTTATAATGCACCTGACTCGCATGGTTCGTCCCCCCTTAGGGATTTACTCTCCACCGAGTTTGGTCACCCGGATTAACGACACAAAATTCCGTCGGCGGCCTCGCCCGCCAATCCATCCATCTCCAGATAAGGCAGTCGTAGGTTGTGTTACCTTCGTGGTGTCCGTAATCAGGTTGATGCCACAACACTGTGTGTCCTAACTCGTGTCCAATAACCCAAGTCAATGCCTGTAGTTCTGTCAAGCGGTTAGGGTTCCAGTCCGAATCGGCAGCATGTTGTCTTATCAAATCCACATCAACCTCAATCACAGGTGGTCCCCAAAATTGCGGGATGTATCCCCATGCCCCTGGAGGGGCAATGGGACCACCTGCGTTATCCCAAATCGGACCATAGGTGAACCCGTAAGCGTCAACATCTATTACGAGATCGTTGTCGTCTATGACCCCATCGCCATTTACATCATCAGGTTGCCCGTCTTGGTCCGCATCACGATAACCCTGAACGTCTCCTGGCACCACAATCGCGGCGTAAACATTTCGTCGGTGATATGACTCCCAAAGGAAGTTTACGACCCGATAAGGATACCCAGAGCCCTCGTGGGCGTTCAACAACCACAAATTCGGCATCCCTGCGCCAGGGAAGCCATCGTTGGAAGTGATGGCATCGTTGGGAATCGTTGGCGGCTTGTAAGGGTCTGCTTGTCCTGCCCCGAAGTTCATGACGAACATGTCTTTGACCAAAGGGTTAAAGACAGTCCACATATGTCGCACAAATAAACCCCGATATTCTTCGTAAACGGACAGCCCATCACCAGGCGTCCCGTCTCCTATAGGGATATTGTCAAAGTCGCCCAAAGGGTCGGCAGGATAAATACCCAATGCTCTCTCCCACACATCGGCGATGTCGTTACCGTTATCATCGTGCGGTATCTTGACGGGACCAATAATTCCTGTGTCAATCCGTCGCGCGGTGGCAGACCCTGGCGGGAACCCTGATATTTCAGCAGTTAGCCATCCATAGGCGCCTCCATCAAAGCACCAAATGTTGACTGTTGCTGATAAGGTCGGTTGCTCCGTTTCTGCCATCCAAAAGTTGTGAGTGTAAGGTCCATCTTCGTCATATTCATCAAATCCGTAAACCCAAAACCCTTCCAAGAAGGGTGGGAATTGCAGGTCAAAGTCATCGTCATGGATGTCTTCCCCCCAGAATTCACTACCGTCTTCAAAAACGATGCGGTCATAATCGTAGGGACAAAAAAAGTGGCTGTTTAAACACTCCCCTGGTTCGGAGGAAGAGAAAAGCATAAAGGTGATAGTGCCTGCCATGGATTGACCCAAGTGGTCTACAGCGGGAGCAACCCATGCGGTGAAGGAAGGACCTTGAGCAGGACCTGAAGGGGTAATGTAAGGACGCCAGTTTTCTGGGCAAGGGGTAATCCAAAACTCCCAGACAGTCACGTTCCCGTTGTCCGCATCGTTGCTCACGGGACCATCATCATTGTAGTAGAGCCCCATATCCTCAACCTCCAAAGTAATGTGGACGATGCCTGGTTGTAGCCCCATATAGTGCGTGATTTGTTGGGCATCGGCGACAGGGTCTAAGGGGATAAAGTTGCCGTTGCTGTCTAAAGTCCCGAATAACCCTCCTGCCCCGTTGTCGCTCCAGCGCACCCGCACCTTCCCGTCCGCTGCCCAACCGTTAGGGAAGGGACAACCGGGGGCAGTGCACTGATCCCAATCGGTCGCCGAAGCGATGTCAAATAGGCAGGCAATTTCGTAGCACCGCAGATAGCGTATCTGGTAAGTCGTGGAGGGATAGGTGAGGATGACGATGGGTTTAGGAATAGGCGCCCCTGCTGTCCATTTGTGTTCATGCTGGCTTGGTGGATACTGCGCCCCTCGCGCATCTTTTGATCCCATCAACAAACAGACTACCACGAGAGAGAGAGAGAGAGCAATTCGCCACATCGTTACTTCCTCCTTGCTGCTTGGTGTAGCCAGCATTATAGCACGCATTGGCAACCATGTAAAGAGGAGCAAGGCATCTCCCCTGCTGTTGGTCACTTAATCAACGGCTTCCCAATCCATCGTCCTGTGTGGCGCCAGAGGAAAACTTTGACTAACGCTAAAGCGGCTTCAGCGACGATGCGGCGGGACAGTTTGGACTTGCCATGGCGGCGGTCCACGAAAAGGATGGGCACTTCCACAACCCGCAAGTTCTGCCAAACGGCTAACGCGGTGCTAAGATACAGGAACCCGTAGCCCTCCACTTGCAGCCGCTCTAACGCCAACTTTGTCAAGGCATCCCTGCGGTAAAGGCGGAAGCCGCTGGTGCAGTCGCGGACGGGTAAGCGGAGCAAAGTCCGGGCGAGCCAGTTGGCGCCTCGCGAGAGCACCTGCCGGAACAGCGACCAACCTTCCACGCCTCCACCCGCCACATAGCGCGAACCGATAACGATGTCTGCCCCTTCTCCAAGGGCGTTCAGCATTGCGGTCAACCGCTGCGGGTCGTGGGAAAAATCGGCGTCCATGTGCCCTAACCGTTGCGCCCCTTGCGCCAACGCATACTGCAACCCCGAAACAATGGCGGACGCATAACCTAACTTGCCTGGGCGACGAAGGAGGTGAACTTGAGGCTGCGCCCGTTGCATTTCCGCCACAATCTCAGCGGTGCCATCGGGTGAGTTGTCGTCCACCACAACGACATGGGCGTCAGGCACTGCCGACAAAATAGCGGGCAGCAGTGCGCGGATGTTTTCCGCTTCGTTGTAAGTTGGCACAACTAACCACACAGCCATTCTCTTGACACCTGCAAGGCGTTGTTTCGTTGTCTAAAGTCTTGCGCGGTTAGGCGCAAAGTAGTTTCGCCGATTAAAGTCAGCGCTCCTAAAGGTGTTACCGACTACGGGCTAAAGCCCTTTTCGCGGCACTTGCTCGCTAACGCTCGCTGCGTGCCTAACTACGAACAAAAGAGACTGTCACCCACACTAACTCGGTAGTCGTTGAAACTTGTCGCCAGCAAGGGGCGACGCTACCAACTCGTAAAGACCATCCCTTCGGTCGGATGGCTCAGAGCAACTCGCGGTAGTTGTCCCGCACTTTGCGGATGGCGCGGGCAATGTCTTCCATGTCTTCTGGCTCGCCCAGCAATACTTCCTGCTTCAACCAGACGGCTTCGTGTTGGCACACTCGCTCCGTGACGGGGCAGAAAACTTTGCTGTAGTCGTAGTAGCGGGCGAAGGGATGCCACTCCAAAGCGGCTTTGCTGAACGCGGGTTCCCGATAAAGGGGCTTGTAGCCGGGGCTGGCAGGGATGCCTTCCGCCCGCAGCGCTTCAATGAACTTTGCTTTCGGCACATTCCCCATCCGCTCAGGGAAGTAGCGGAAGATGAACAAGTGGTAAGCATGCTCAGTAACTCGCTCGTCGTCGGCAAGTGGTTCCACGACCTCCAGTTCCTTCAGCAGGCTGTTGAGATAAGCCGCATTGCGCTGGCGTTTGGTGTGCAACTCATCGGCTCGCTGCAACTGCACCAGTAGGATGGCGGCTTGCCATTCCGTCATTCGGTGGTTTCCGCCGACGATGTAGTGGGCATACCATTCGCCCGTTCGGGAGCGACCGCAGTTGTGAAGGGACCAAACCTTCTCCGCGATTTCTTCGCTGTCCGTTGTCACTGCACCGCCTTCGCCGGCGGTAATGTTTTTGCTGGCTTGGAAACTGAAGCCACCTGCATCGCCGATAGCACCGACGCGCCGCCCTTTCCACGCTGCGCCATGGGCTTGAGCGGCATCTTCAACAAGCGCCAAGCCATGCTTTTGCGCGATGGCTTTCAGTGCGTCCATGTCGCAAGGGCGACCAGCGATGTGCACCGCCATGATGGCGCGGGTGCGAGGCGTAATGGCGGCTTCTACGGCTTGCGGGTCTAAGGTCATCGTCGTTGCGTCAATGTCAGCAAAAACGGGCACAGCACCCACATCCAACACAGAAGAAGCGGAAGCGATGAAGGTGTAAGGCGGAACGATGACTTCTTCGCCTGGCTGAACGCCGACGGCTCGCAAGGCAAGGTAGAGCGCAATCGTGCCGTTGGTGCATGCAACGCAATAGCGAGCATGTTGGTAGCGAGCGAAGGCTTCTTCAAATTGCTCCACGCGGCTGCCTTTTGTTCGCCCCCACCACTGTCCACTTTCCACCACTTCCCGCAGCGCTTGCACTTCCCGCTCGTCAAAAACTGGCCATCGCGGAAACGGTTTGGTGCGGACAGGCGAGCCACCCGTAACTGCCAAAGTGCCCATCGTTTTCACCCCCCATGCTAAACAATTCGGCAAACCGCAAAAATCTTAGCGTAACCTGTGCCATCACGGTTTTTCGGTGAAAGGCATAATTCTTGCTGAGGCGAGCGAAGATGGTTTGCCCGATTTGTCGCAACCCAGTGCCAGAGAACGCCCGTTTCTGCCCGCACTGCGGTGCAAGGGTTGGGGAGGAGGAAGTCAATCCTGCCCTCCTCGCCCTGGTGGCGCAGTATGAGCGTCGGCTGAAAGAAAACCCCAGAGACGCAGCGACCCGCTTCAACTTGGCGCTCACTTACTTGCGGATGAAACAGTGGGGTGCCGCCGCGCAACAGTTGGAACTGGTGCGGCAGCAAGAACCAGAGTTTCCCGATGCATGGTATTGGTTGGCAATGGCGTATTTGCGCGTTGGTCGGAAAGAAGACGCTCTTGCGCTGCTCAAAGAGTTTGTTCAAAAGTTCCCCGACCACCCGAAAGCCATCGCTTTGCGTCAAAAGCGTCAAAATAGTGCAACACCCATTGGCACGACGAATGGCGCAGGAGGGGAGCAACGATGAAGGCGTTGGCAAAAACGAAAAGAGCACCAGGGTTTGACCTGATAGAAACGCCTGTCCCCTCAGTGGGGGCAGGCGAAGCCTTAGTGCGAGTTCGCTACGCGTCCGTCTGTGGCAGCGATGTCCACCTTTACCAGTGGGCATCGTGGATGGCGGAGCACTTGAAGGAAATCCCCCGCATTGTCGGACACGAAACGGCAGGGGAGGTGGTGGCGGTCGGTGAGGGCGTGACCGAGGTGCAGCCGGGGGATTTTGTCGTCCTTGAAACCCACCTTGTTTGTGGCACCTGCTATCAGTGTCGGACGGGGCGCATGCATGTCTGCCGCAACTTGAAAATTTTGGGCTTTGATGCTGACGGTTCCTTTGCGGAATTTGTCAAGGTTCCTGCCCGCAACTGTTGGAAAGTTCCTCCTTCCATCCCGCCCCATTGGGTCTCGCTGATGGAACCAATGGGCAACGCCGTGGACACGGTGTTGGCAGAGCCTGTTGCAGGACAACGCATGGCTATCTTGGGTTGTGGTCCCATCGGTCTGATGGGCATTGCTGTTGCGAAAGCCTGCGGCGCCGCTTTGGTCATCGCTTCCGAACCTGACCCCACGCGCCGCGCTTTGGCAAAACGCATGGGTGCCGATATCGTCGTTGATCCTCAAGAACAGGACTTAGCAGAAGTTGTCCGCTCCGAAACGAACGGCGACGGGGTAGATGCTGTTGCCGAAATGTCAGGACATCCCCAAGCCTTCCTCCAAGCGCTGGACATCGTGACGCCTGGTGGCTGGGTTGCCTTGTTGGGATTGTTCAACCAACCCATTACCTTCAATCCTTCCGATGCCATCATGAAAGCCATCCGCATTCACACGGTGACGGGACGACGGATGTTCAGCACTTGGGAGATGGTCACTCGCTTGTTGGTCTCGGGCAAGGTGGATTTAGAACCGCTGATCACGCACCGGCTCCCGCTGGAGCGCTTTGACGATGCCTTTCGCGCCCTCATCAACCGCCAAGCCATCAAAGTCGTGTTTGAGGTTTCGTGATCAATCCGTCAAGGGAGGTTCACTATGGTCGTAGCAACTTGGGAAGCCGTTGCTCGCGTTTTCTTAGCCATGCTGCTCAGCGGGTTGATTGGTGCCGAGCGGGAAGCCCATGAACGCCCAGCAGGGTTGCGCACCCATGTTTTGGTCGGTGTTGGCGCGTGCCTCTTCATGCTCCTCTCGCTGGCTATGACAGAGTTGGGTGGTGACCCCGGTCGCATCGCGGCGCAAGTGGTCACAGGGATTGGCTTCATCGGCGCAGGCACCATCTGGATGCGGGGCGATGTCATTCGCGGGCTAACAACGGCAGCGTCCATTTGGGCAACCGCTGCTATCGGAATGCTGGTGGGTGCTGGTTGGTATACCCTTGCCATCGTCGCCGCTGTCACTGTCTTTGGCGCCCTAACTTTTTTGCGACGGGTGGAGCGGTTGTTAGTCCAGCGGTTGGCTGGGCAAACGCTCGTTGTTCGCTGTGAACTGCCGCACGACCCTAAAACTTTCTGGCAACTGTTGAACGCCTTCAGCGACTTACGGGTGCGCCTCTTGCAGGTGGAAAACCTCGCCTCTGGCGACACCGACTTTTATCGGGTGCGGTTCACCTTGAATTTGTCGGGACGCATTTCCTCCGACGAATTGCTCCGTGCTCTCCTTCGGGCAGGAGCGATTTCCGCCCGCGTGGAAGAGTGAAAGAAGAGGAGTTACGGAAGTTGTGTTTGTTGCAGAAAGCAAGAAAGCGTGAACTGTAGGGGGTGGTGTCGGTGTATCGTGTCGGCATTGTGGGCTTGGGGCGAAAAGCCCTCACCATTGACGACGAAACGCATCTGCGATGGTTGACTAACTATGAGCGACCTCCGACAACGCATGTTTCAGCCTACCTGTCCAACCCTAAGACCCAAATCGTGGCGGTTTGCGCTCGCTCCCAAGAAAGCCTGCAGCGCTTCTATGAACGAACGGGGCTGCGAGAAGTGAAAGGCTACACCGACTTCCGTGAAATGCTTGCCAAAGAGCAACTGGACATCGTGAGCGTTTGTACCCACACCGACATGAAGGCGCAAATTGTGATCGCAGCGGCAGAAGCAGGGGTCAAGGGCATCATTTGTGAGAAAGCGATGGCAACTTCTTTGGAGGAAGCCGATGCCATGCTCGCCGCTTGCGAAAGGGCGGGCACAAAACTTTTGGTCAACCACCCGCGCCGCTACCATCCCACCTATCACCAAGCGAAAGCCTTGGTGGAAAGCGGGACGATAGGTGAAGTGGTGCGCATCCACGCTACGATGTGGACATGGCTACTGCACAACGGGACGCACCTTTGGGACATCCTTCGCTACTTTGTCGGCGATGCGGAATGGGTCTGCGGTTGGGTGCGAGATGACCATCCAACCGATCCAGGTGGCTACGGCGTCATCCGCTTCCGAAACGGGGTGACCGCCTTCGTGGATGTGGGAAGCGGTCAAGGCTTCCAACTGGAACTGCACGGCACCAATGGGCTCATCCGCATTGATGGCTTTTACGAGGGCGTTCAGGTGGAAGTTTACGCTGATGTTTACCCACCTGACCCGCAGCGCCCTGCGTATCAGTTTCGCCCTCGCTACCTTGCCCGGCGGGAGTATCACCCTAACCCACCACAATTCACGCCTCCCATGCAAGCAGCATTGCAAGATTTGCTTGAGGCGATAGAAGAGGACCGTCAACCTTGCTCCAGCGGTTACGACGGACGCGCTGCTTTAGAAATCGGGTTGGCTTTCCACGCTTCCCATCGCGCAGGGAATATTCCCGTTCCGCTGCCATTGCAAGACCGAACTTTGCGAGTTGTCTCGCGATGAACGGAAAGCAACCAGCAGCATGGCTTTTGTCACGCGACGCCTGCCAAGTGCCCTCCCGTTGCGTAGAACATGATGCGCTCTTCGGGCGTGTTGGGTGGGAATTCGGCGACAATGTGCCCTTGGTGCATCACAAGGATGCGGTCGGCTAACGCTAACACCTCTGGCAATTCCGATGAGGCGAACAAAACCGCTACACCTTCCTCATGGGCTAAGTGGCGGATGAAGCGATACAGTTCCGCGCGGGCGCCGATGTCCACGCCCCGCGTTGGCTCATCCAGCAGCAACACACGAGGTTTCACCAGCAACCAACGGCTGAGCAACACCTTTTGCTGGTTGCCGCCGGAGAGATTGACGACGGGCATCATAGGCATCGGGGGTTGGATGTTCAACTGCTGGTAGGCGTGGTTGACGGCTTGCTCTTCCATTCGGCGACGGACGAAGGCGAAACGAGAGAGCCACCGCAAAGCGGCTAAGGAGATATTGTGTCCCGCCGTCATGGTCAAAATGAGTCCTGTCGTCTTGCGGTCTTCCGTAACCAATCCGACACCAGCGTTGATGGCTTCTATGGGGGAGCGGAAGAAAACGGGTTGCCCTTCCAACAAGAATTCGCCGCTTGTGACGATGCCGGGCGATGCCCCAAAGAGGGTGAGGAGCAACTCCGAACGACCGGCACCCAACAACCCGAAGAGCCCCACGACTTCCCCCTTTCGCACCTGCAGCGAAACGCCATCCAACAAGCGCTTCTGCGGGTTCAAGCGGTCTACGACGACGAGGTTGCGGACCTCCAGCATGGGCGTTCCTGCCCGTTCAGGCACAGGATGGGGTTCAAACTCTTCCACTTCGCGTCCCACCATCATCGCCACGACTTGGCGAGGGTCCGCTTCGGCAGTCTGCACGGTGCCCACCTTCCGTCCATCCCGCAGCACTGTGATGCGGTCACTGATGGTGAACACCTCCCGCAGCCGATGGGACACATACAAAACCGTCGTCCCTTGGGCTTTCAGTCGGCGGATGATTTCGTAAAGTTTCTGCGTTTCCGCTTCCGTCAAAGCGGAGGTTGGCTCGTCCATGATGAGGATGCGAGCGTTTTGCGAGAGGGCTTTGGCAACTTCTGTCAACTGTTGCTTTCCCACCGTCAACTCCCGCACTTTCGCAGAAGGGTCAATGGTGGGGTCCAGTTGCTCCAAAAGGCGCTTTGCCTCCTCCCGCATGCGGGCGAAATCCACCCATCCCAACCACTTGGTGGGCTCTCGCCCCAGAAAAATGTTTTCGGCAACGGTCAAATCAGGCACAAGGTTGAGTTCTTGGTAAATAACCGCAATGCCAGCGGCTTGCGAGTCCTTCGGCGAACGGATGGAAACGGGCTTGCCATCCAAGAGAATCTCGCCTTCATAATCGCTGTAAGCGCCACCCAAAATTTTCATCAGCGTGGACTTGCCTGCTCCGTTCTGTCCCACAATAGCGTGGACTTCGCCCCGTTCCGCTTCAAAATCCACCTTGTCCAGTGCCACAACGCCTGGAAACCGTTTGGTGATGTTTCGCATCTCCAGAAACGCCATCCATCCATCACCTCAGCGCAAATTTTGTCGCAGGGAGCGCTGTAAAATTTTGCTGCGCGCACCAGCAAAAACCAACGCCAACGAGGTGCTCTGGAATGGCGTTCCGAGACTTGCGCGATTACCTTCAAACACTGGAGCAGCGTGGGGAGTTAGCCCGCATCAAGGTGGAAGTGGATTGGCGGCTGGAAATCACGGAAATCATTGACCGAACCGTCAAGCGGGGAGGACCTGCCCTGCTTTTTGAGCGGGTGAAGGGCTATGACATTCCCATCGCTGCTAACTTGTTCGGGACTTACGAGCGGGTGAAGTTAGTGCTGGGGGGCGATCCCGACGAGATTGCCAAGGAAATTGCCTCCTTCCTCAAGCCCGAAATCCCCGAAACTTTGTGGGAGAAGGTGAAAGTGTTGCCAAAGTTAGCCCAGTTGGCAAACTTCCCACCCAAACGAGTGCGAACGGGTCCGTGCAAAGAAGTCGTCAAGAAGGGCAAAGAAGCCAATGTGCTGGATTTGCCGGTGCCATTGTGTTGGCCCAAAGACGGTGGGCGCTACATCACCTTGGGGCTTTGCTTCACCCAAACTCCCGATGGCAAGGGACGAAACATGGGCACTTACCGGTTGCAAGTTTTTGACGAACGGACATTGGGTTTCCACGCCCAAACGCACAAAGATGGCTATCGCCACTTTTTGATGTGGGAGCGGGAAGGCAAAGACATGCCCTGTGCCGTTGCGTTGGGTGGTGACCCCGTTTTGGTTTACGCAGCCACTGCCCCGCTGCCCGAAGATGTGGACGAACTGCTGCTGGCAGGCTTCCTCCGAAAGAAGCCTGTAGAAGTTGTGCCGTGCGAAACGGTGCCTTTGGAAGTGCCCGCTGACGCGGAAATCGTGATTGAAGGGTTTGTCAAAGCGGGCGAACGACGGTTGGAAGGTCCCTTCGGCGACCACATGGGTGTTTACTCGCTGCCTGACGAATACCCTGTGTTCCATGTCACCTGCATCACCATGCGGCGTGACCCCATCTATCCCCACACAATTGTGGGGAAACCCCTGCACGAAGACTACTGGTTGGGTAAAGCGACGGAACGCATTTTCCTTCCCCTCATCCAACTTATCTTGCCCGAAGTTGTGGACATCAACTTCCCGCTGGAAGGCGTGTTCCACAACTGGGCTATTGTTTCCATCCGCAAGCGCTACCCAGGTCACGCCCGCAAGGTAATGCACGCGCTGTGGGGCTTAGGGCAAATGATGTTCACGAAAGTGCTGGTCATCGTGGACGAAGACTGCGATGTCCACAATATGAGCGAGGTGCTGTGGCGCATGGTGGGCTTTATTGACCCCGGGCGCGATGTAGTTATCGTGGAAGGACCTGTGGACGATTTGAACTTCGCTTCCCCCCTCCCCCGCTACGGAACGAAGATGGGCATTGACGCCACCCGAAAGTGGCGCGAGGAGGGCTTTAACCGCCCTTGGCCCGAAGACATCGTGATGGACGAAGCCATCAAACGCAAAGTAGACGAACTCTGGCAACAGTTGGGGTTGCCATAAGGTTCGCTAACTCTTGCGGCGAAGAAGCAGAACGGCGCCATCAGCAAATGGAGCCGTTAAAGTTTGGACTTGCCCACCCGTTACTGTCCCGCCAGCGACCGTTTTGCCTTCAATCGGGTGCACCCACGCTGCTTGGAAAACACCTTTCGCATCGGAAAGGTTGAGCGTCACTTCGTTCCCTTCGGGCAAGTAGACGATGTAGGTTTTCCCCGTGGCTGCCAAACAGTAGCGACTGGAGGCTAAGTCGGGCAAGGGTAGCATCTCTGCCAAGTCCACTTGCTCTGCCACTTTGCGCGTCACGCCCATTGCCTTGCGGATAGCGTCAGCGTTGGGGATGTCTTCTACAGGGTGTTGCCCTGCCCATGTCACGGTGCGGTGGGTGAGTTCTACGATGCGGTCCATGAACAGAGGATGATGCCCTCGGGTGAAAGTTTTCCAAACCCACTGGGGATTACCTCCTTCGCCCCACAAGTGGTCGGTGTCGTTGAGCACAATCTTGCGTCCGTCGTTCGGTGGAGGGTCGTCGCGGTAGCCTCCTTCAGGGTTGGGCGAAATCCAATCCGCCGGGCTATTGAACAAAGTCTCGTTGCTGCCCCCTTGATACTGGAAAGTCATGCCCACAGGGTGCTGCTTGGGCTTCTTCGCTTCATATGCCTTGACAAAGCGAATGATGTGATACTGCCACTCGGTAGAGTAGGGTCCTGCTTCATTGCACACCTCGTAGAGCACATTGTCCAAATCGTTGACCGTGTCAATGACCTTGCGGATGTAGGCTTCCTGTAGCGCCAGCACTTGCGGGTTCTTCAGTGTGTAGTAGTCCAATCGGTTAGCGTTGATGCCATTGACATTGTTGTCAGGATGGAAGGGGTGAAACTCCCAGCCTTCTTCTGCGAATTGCAAGCAGTGCCCTTCAAACAGCATGATGGAGACAAAAATGCCTCGCTTGCCCGCAGCCATAACCCGCTGGCGCAAGCGCTGGAAGTAAGCCTCATCAAACTTGGTTAGGTCAAACTTGGGTTTGCCATCTCTTGCTGTGCCCGGTCCGGTGCGCGCCCAAGGGTGCGGAGCGCAGAAACTGGTTTGTCGGTAGCGATAGCGGGGTGCCTCCCACCGCCATAGGCGAATGAAGTTGTGGTTGTGTCGCTGGAGGAAATTCAGGTAGGCGTCAAAGTCAAAAGGCGGGGGTGGGTCGCTCAAACCCATGTCTTGCAAATTGCTCCAGGTGTGCGAACCTGCAACATAGACAGCACGCCCTTGTGCATCGGCAAAGTAACGGGGATTTTTCGGGTGAACGCGCAGCGGTCCTTTGATGGGGGAGCCCTGTGAAGGTGATGGCGCTGCGTGAACTTCTGCGTTCCCTCGCATCCTCATCCCTCCTTGTCCCAACGCTGTTCCGACCAATCCCAGCAACCACATTCGGCGCGTCATGCCCCATCCCCTCCAGAGCAAGAGTTTGTCACACCAACGCTTTTGACGGGAACCTGAGACACAGGATACAATTGCTTCGGGAGAAACACGGATCGCCCTTAACAGCAAGGAGGGATGTTGATGCCGTCCTTTTTGGTGTTGGGGGCTGCTGGGCAATTGGGTAGCGAAGTGGCGCGCCTTTTGCCCGCTGACGATACCGTTGCCCTCACCCGCGAGCAATTGGACATCACCAACTTTGCGCAATTGAGCACTGTGCTCAACGAAGTGCGACCCAAAATCGTGTTTAACTGCACGGGTTTCGTAAGAGTGGACGAAGCGGAAGAAAAACCAGAAGAAGCGTGGCGAGTGAACGCCTTGGCAGTGTTGGTGTTGGCACGGGAATGTGCCCGGCAAGATGCGACCCTTGTGCACATTAGCACCGACTATGTGTTTGACGGGCGGAAGAAAGCGCCTTACACCGAATTAGATGTGCCGAACCCATTGAATGTTTACGGCGTGACGAAGTTAGCGGGCGAGTTTTTCGTGCGGGCCTATTGCCCCCGCCACTTTGTTGTCCGCTCCGCCGGGCTCTACGGGCACAGGGGGAGTCGGGCGAAGGGCGGAAGTTTTGTTGACCGCATCCTTGCCAAAGCCGCTGCGGGCGAACCGCTGCAAGTGGTGGCGGACCAAATCACCAGCCCCACCTACACCCGCGATTTAGCCACCCATCTGGTAAAACTGGCAGCCACGGAAAAATTTGGGCTTTACCACATCGCCAACCGGGGCTACTGTTCGTGGCACGAGTTCGCTACGGCTATCGTGGAGACAGCAGGTTTCCCCATCCCCGTCACACCCATTACCAGTGATCAATTGCCGCTGAAAGCCAAACGCCCTTCCTTTTCTGCCCTTATCAGCGTCAAGTTGCTTTCTGCGGGACTCCCACCTTTGCGCCCATGGCGGGAAGCGTTAGCAGCATTTTTCGCAGACCGCAAATGCGGTTGATGCCTGAAGGGCGCCTTTCCTAAGGCGCCGATTTTTCGGTGCGCTGGAGGGCACATCTCCTGATGTGCCGAATTTTTTCGGTGCGTCAGGAGACGCATCCTCCAACGGCGCCGAATTTGGTTTCAGCGTGTCAGGAGACACGCCCTCCGGGTAAACGACCGTCGCCGACTAGCAGCGACGCTACATCCAGCATTTTTACGCCTTACGCATCACGCCTTTGCGATCGGTAGCGTCGGGGCTTGTCCCCGACGGTTGTTTTCGCCGATGGAAATCGGCGCTCATCAACGGCGTCACCGAAGACGGGCGAAAGCCCGCAGCATAGGTTGGTGACAGCGCCCACCAACAACAATCGTGGTAAAGAGCGTTCCCACTGCAAAGGAAGGGAAAAAACCCTGCCCGTGAGGGGCAGGGCTTTTCTTTCCAAGCGAGGTTACGGGCGGCGTCCATACTTGGCTTCAAACTCTTCGGGCGAAAGTTCGTAGTAGTCGCGGTTCATCTCAATAAAGTGCTTCCACTGCTCGGGCACATCGTCCTCAAAGAAAATCGCGTTGACGGGGCAGACGGGTTCGCAAGCGCCGCAGTCAATGCACTCGTCGGGATGGATGTAGAGCATGATCTCGCCCTGGTCTTCGTCCTCGCGCGGGTGGATGCAATCCACTGGGCACGCTTCCACGCACGCACGGTCCTTGACATTGATGCACGGCTCGCAAATGATGTAAGCCATGACCACCAACCTCCTTTCGCAAAGTTATTGCACTCGCTCCAATTTGAGCCCTAACGAAGAGGGACGGATTGAGCAGCGTCAAGAAGAGTGCGATTGCTCTTCAGCGCTCGCTATCGGGATTTCTCCTTGTCGGGCAAGGGCTTTTCGCCGCTGCCACCAATAAAGCCCGTAGATGCCGCCGAAGATGCCCAACACTGCCAACCCGAGCAGCATCACTTGGTCAAGCCTTCTCAGCACCCAAGCGCCAAACCACTTTGTCAAGTAGGCAACGAGGAGGAAGCGAGCCCCTCGCCCAACAATGCTGGCAAGCACGAACCATACCACATTCAACCGAAAAACGCCGCTGGCAATGGTGAAGACTTTGTAGGGGATGGGGGTAAAGGCAGCGATGAGAACGGCGGCGACACCATAATGCTCGTAAAGGCGCTCCACCTGCTGCACCTTTTGGGGTTGGAACAACCGATCAAGGATGGGGCGCCCACCCCAGCGCCCAATTGCCCAACCCGCTACCGCACCACTTACGCTGCCGACCGTGCAAACGATACCTGTGACCAACGGGCTTTGGGAGATGGGGGGCAACACCAACGCAACGATGAGCACATCGGGCGGAACGGGGAAGAAGGACGACTCCGCAAACGCCACTGCGAACAATCCCCATTGCCCATAAACCCGCACTAATTCCATCGCCCACTCCTTCAACCCTTCCAGCAACCGCTTGTCCCCTCCTTGCTTTCTCTCCCTTTTGCGAAGAAACTCAGCACCGTAAAACCTTGTTGCTCGTTCATCGCTGCCTCACGGTCCCGAAGTGCCTGCAGGATTGCCCGTTGACGGAGTTGACGAAGAGGAAGGTTGTCCTTGAGGTGCGGGAGCCGTTTCGCTGGGTGGTTCAGGGCTCGGTTGTTCCGTTGGTGGTTCGGGAACTTCTGGGGGAGGCGAAGAAGGCATCGGCAGCGGCTCCACAATGATGGCTTCCGTCGGTTCGTGATTGAGAGGAATGCCTTCCATCGTCTCCACCTCTGGCAACTCTTCCTCGCGCTCCGTCGTGGGTCGGGTTGGGTGCCGCAAAGGCGCCCTCCGCTCTGCTCGGGCGGTCAACCGCACGGCGCTGCCAATTGTCCCGCCACCTTGCTCCCATGCGGAAACGAGGAAAGTCGGTCCCAAAATGCTGGAGAGCACTTTCGGCACCTTTTCACGGTCGGGGATGAGGATGCTCCCCAACCGCGGGTGATACGCCCCCGTTCCAGGCAAAGTAGCGGTTTTGAAAGCCTCCAAGTTCAACTGGCGGGCGAAATTGGCTAAACTCAGCAGCGTCCTCAAGTCCATGTCCGTCGCCACATGTTGGTAGGCAATGGAAGCCAACTGCGGCAACTTGGTGATCATGTTGGGTTGGAGCAACTTTTTCGCCAACTCTTTCAAAAACTGTTGCTGTCGCTCTACCCGCCCTAAGTCGCCCCGAGGGTCCCACCGTTCAATCTTGACTTTGCACTTGGGGCAGAACCGCTTGTAGCCTTTACCGCGATAACGAACAAACCCCATCGCCTGCTCGCCATTCAAGTGATGCCAACCCCGTTGCAAATGGATGTGCAGTTTGCCCCAGTTGTCGTCATAGTGCATGTCGTATTCCACGAACAAATCCACACCACCCACCAAGTCCACCAACTTGACAAAAGCGTCAAAAGTGATTTGCACGAAGTGGTGGGTGATAATGCCGAACTGATCTGCCAACACGCGTTGGAGCAACTCAGGACCGCCAACGGCGTGGGCAGCGTTGATCTTGCGTAACTTGCCGTTGAAGCGAACGACCGTGTCACGGGGGATAGACAAAATGGCAACTTCGCCATCCCGACTCAAACTCACCACCATAATGGTGTCCGAGCGGGCAGGTTGAGGGAGCGGGCGGGCTTTGTTGTCGTAATCGTAGTCAGCGCCAACAACGAGGATGTTCAAGCGGTCTCGCCCCGCAAAAGCGTAGTCAGGAGGCACCACCCAACTGGCAACTCGTTCAATCAGCCGAACAGGCAACGATTTCTGTCCATGGGTTTTCAGATACACGGAAACGCCGGCGACCATGCCCAAAACCCACAGCAGAACAGCAGCGGTAGCCATCAAAATTTTGCGCTTTCGTTGAAGCCCCCTTTGTCTTTGCCCAACCAACTGACGGGTGGGTATCATGGCTCATGCGCCTCCATCAAGTCAGTTCCCTTTCACAACCCGAACCGGCGGAAGACTTCATCCACATGGCGAACGAAGTAGCCGTAGTCAAACAGGTCATCCAACTCTGCGGACGAAAGGCTTTTGCGCACTTCAGGGTCTTCCTCCAGAACTGTTCGGAAGGGGCGTCCTTGCTGCACCGCCTCAAAAGCGCACCGCTGCACCGTTTTGTAAGCGTCTTCCCGCGACCAACCCTTCTGAACCAGAGCCACCAACACTCGCTGGGAGAAGACAACACCTTGCGTCCGCTCCAAGTTGCGGCGCATGTTCTCAGGTTTCACGACTAACCCTCGGACGATGGCAGCGAACTGACGCAGGATGTAGTCCGTGAGGATGGACGCTTCGGGCAGGATCACCCTTTCCACCGAAGAGTTCGTCAAGTCCCGCTCGTGCCAAGTGGGGATGTTTTCCAGTGCGGGAATGACCATGCTGCGCACCAGTCGGGCTAACCCGCAAAGCCGTTCGCTGCGGATAGGGTTGCGCTTGTGGGGCATTGCGGACGAACCCCGCTGTCCTGCTCGGAAGGGCTCTTCCACCTCCGCAATCTCCGTCCGCTGCAAGTTTCGGATTTCGGTGGCAAACTGCTCTATGGACGCTGCGATCAGCGCTAACACGCACAGGTATTCCGCATGGCGGTCCCGTTGCAAAATCTGCGTGCTGACTTTCGGTCGGTTCAAGCCCAAGTTGCGCAAAACAATTTCTTCCACGCGCGGGTCAACCGTTGCGTAGGTGCCCACAGCGCCGGAAATTTTCCCTGCTGCCACGCGCTCCTTGGCGGCTCTCAGTCGTTCCTTATGGCGCTCCAACTCTGAAAGCCAGACCAACAACTTCAATCCGAAGGTGATGGGTTCAGCGTGGACGCCATGAGTGCGCCCCATCATGAGGGTGTGCTTGTGCTCCACCGCTCGCTCCCGCACCGCCGCCATCGCTTCGTCCAAATCCTGCTCCAAAATCTCGCACGAACGCTTCAGCAGGAGCCCCAAAGCGGTGTCTTCCACATCGTAACTGGTCACACCCATGTGGACATAACGCCCCTCTTCGCCCATGTTTTCTGTCAAGGCGCGGACGAAAGCGAGCATGTCGTGCTCAAACTCGCGCTCCAGTTCCAACACCCGTTCCACAGTGAAGGAAGCGCGCTCGCGAATTTTGCGGGCTGCTTCCTTGGGGATAACCCCCAACTCTGCCCACGCGTCGCAGATGGCTAACTCCACTTCCATCCATGCCCGAAACTTGCTCTCCAAACTCCACAAGTTGCGCATTTCGGGATAACTGTAGCGCTCCCAAATGGCACAACCCATAAGAGACCACTCCTTCATTCTGCTACAGCGGTAAGGACTGCCGCTCCAATGATGCCACAAGCGCTATAGGGTTTGACACCCCTTTAACCGCCGAAGCGACGGCGACGGAGGGTGTCAATGGTGACGGCGGAGACGACCACCGCACCGATGACCACTTCGTGCCAAGGCGGGGGCACATTCCAGAAAAGCAACCCGTTTTTCAACACGCTCATGAACAGCGCGCCCAACAGCGTCCCCCACAATGTCCCCTGTCCACCCATCAGGCTGGTGCCGCCAATAACCACCGCAGCGATGACATACAACTCCCACGCCACACCAACATTGGGGTCACCTGAGTTGACATACGAAGCAGTTAAGATGCCCGCTAAAGCCGCCAACCCACCCGAAGTCATGTAGCAGCCGAACCGCACTGCATCCACAGGCACACCCGCCAGTCGGGCTGCCTCCAAATTACCCCCGACAGCGAAAATGTAGCGACCCCACCGCATGCGGTAGAGCACCAAACCCGCTAAAACTGCGAAAACCAGTAGCGGCACAACGGGAACGGGCAACCAACCCCACAACGAACCTTGCCCCAGCACGCTAAAAGACTCGGGAAGGTTGACAATGGGTTGCCCACCTGTCACCGTCGTGCAAATCACTGTTGCGAACCCTCGGGCGGCACTCAGCGTGCCCAAAGTGATGATGAAGGGTGGCACCCGCAGTTTGGTCACAAACAACCCGTGCCACGCCCCAATCAGCACGCCTAAAGCAACGACTGCTGTCACAGAGACAAGGATGGGTAAGTGCATGAACACCATCAAGTAGGCGACGATCACGCCGCTCAGTGCGACCAACGAGCCAGGTGAAAGGTCAATCCCACCTGTCAAGATGACCAGCGTTTCGCCAATCCCCATGATGCCGAACAGTGCCGCCTCTCGGGCAATGACTTGCAAGTTGTAGGCGTTGAGGAAAGTCGGGTCACGCCACGCTGAAAGAGCAACCAGCACCGCGATAGCGATTAGCAGCGTTGCCTCCTGAAACAAGCGTCGTCCTTTGACCACCCTTCACCCTCCTTTGCTGCGTTACGACTGGACAAAGTTTGCCATTGCTGCCAAGTAGCAACCAGAAGCCGACGCAGTTATCCTTTCTTTGGAGGTGCATTGCTATGCCTTCACCCTTTCCCGGCATGGACCCGTTTCTGGAAAGCCCAGAAATCTGGGTAGACTTCCATAACAACTTGGCGTCCGAGATACAGGCAACTTTGAACCGACTCCTCCCACCACACTATGTTGCCCGCTTGACGCCTCGGTTCGTCTACGAGATGGTAGAGATTGCGGAAGCGCGGGTTGTTCGCCCTGATGTCGGCGTCTATCGGACACAACCAGCAGCCGAAGCAGCCCCCGTCGCTACTGCCACTGTCACTGCACCCGTTGAAAGCGTTGTCCCTTTGGAGGAAGGGGTTCGCTTTCACTCGGTGGAAATCTTGGAAGTGCCCACTTTGCGATTGGTCACAGCCATAGAAATTCTCTCGCCCGTCAACAAGAGGGTGGGACACAGGGCGCGAGAAGACTACCTGCGCAAGCGCCGCTCCATCCTTTGGTCTGACGCTCACCTGATGGAGATTGACCTTTTACGAGGGGGGCAACGGATGCCGTTGGAAAAGCCAGTTCCGAAAGCGGCTTACTATGTGGTGCTTAGTCGCAGTTATCGTCGTCCCATTGTGGAGGTGTGGCCGATTCAGTTGTGGGAGCGGTTACCAGTGGTGCCTGTGCCGTTGCGTCTTCCTGACCCTGATGTGCCGTTGGATTTGAGTGCTGTTGTTGCCACTGTTTACGATCGGGGTGCTTATGAACGGCTAATTGACTATCGGCAGTCTCCGCCTCCGCCGTTGACGGCGGAGGAAGAGGCGTGGATAGAGCAAGTTTTGCGGGAGAAAGGGTTGCGGTAGTGCTAGCGAACGAGGCGCGAAGCATAGAGCAAGGAGTATGGGGCGAGGAGTAGGAAGTTGGTAGCGTTATCCCTTTCTGACAGCGAATTATCTAACGAGCGTTGGAACATTAAACTTCTTGCAAGATAAGTAAACCTTGCCCTTTCCCAGTTGGTAGTGTCGCCCCTTGTGGGCGACGATTATTCAACTGAAGGGTGCTTCTCCTGACCCATCGTCGGCTCTTTGAATACTGGCTTGTCGGTCGCTGGGCTCGGCAGATTTAGGAACATGAGCGCTCACAAATTTCCCAAAAACTTCCAGTTCGGTGCCGCCTAAGGCTAAGCGGAGGGTGACGAAGATAAGGGTGCAGGTTCGCTCGGGGTTGAAAGGCGGGGCAAGGATAGATAAGGTCCCCGCCCGAAAGTCCAGCCGAAAAGTGATGCCAACAGCCAGCAATTCTTCGTTTGCCTCCAACTGCTCGTAAAAGAACAAATCGCCCTTCGTCGCTTTCACGCCTTGCAACCCCTTTTCTTCCAGTTGGTGCTGTTGGTTGCAGGGGTGATTGCGGCAAGGATCACAGCAGCGCACCTGTCGCCCCTTCCAAATCCGCCCATTTTGCCACCAAATCGCTTAAAACTGGTGCCCTTTCAACCCTTGACAGCACCCCGAAACTGCGCTATCCTTTTCGCCGACAACGCTTCAAGGAGTGAGTTGCCATGAAAAAGCAACTCTCTCTCTCTCGGTCAAACTTTGGCTGCTCGGGGCGATAATTACCATGCTCGCCCTCTCCCCCCTCCTCGTCCGTCCCAACCAGCCCCCTGACCAATCTGAAACCTCCCTGCAACCCTTCCTCTTCTTCCTCATCCCAGACCAAACCGTCTCAACCCCTGTTGTTCCCGTCCTCATTGCCGTCATCCTGCCTGCTGAACTCGCCAACGATTACGCCCTCTCTGAGATATTTGCCTTCGCCAACGATGAGCCCCTCTTCCTCTCCCCTCTCCTTGACCAACCTTTCTTTGACCAACCCTCTCAATCCTTCGTCTCCCTTTTCTTCGGCTTCTTTGACTTCACCCAACTCTTTCCCAACGCTTTTGATTTGCCATCTCTTTCCGTCTCCCTTTCCGCTTTTGCCCTCTTTTCCCCTTCTGACCCAACCTTGCCTGTTCTCTCCGCTTCTGACCAATTTTCTGTTTCCTTTGCACCAAGCGGGGAGGGAACGGGGCAAGAGAGTGAAGAGCAAAAGGACAAAGACCAAAGGGCAGAGGGCAAAAAGCAAAGGGCGGAGGGCGAAGAGCAAAGAGCGGAGGGCAAAGAGCAAAAGAACGAAGGGCGAAAGAGGGAGAGGGGAGAAAAAGAGCCTTCGGCTGAGTCAAAACCTTCCTCTGGCTCCCCACAAGGCGTTTCCCCTGCGTCCTCCCTTCGCTCTTCTGTTTCCCAAGCCGCAGCGAGAGATTTGGAGACAGCAAGAAAACTTTTTGAACAAGAGGTTGCTTCCAAGGCTTTGTCTAACGCTAAGAAGAACCCCAACAGCACTGCCAGAGGCAACGGTTTAATCCTCACCGTCGGCGCCTATCCCGACGTCTTGCCCGCCGATGGGAAAAGCACCGCCTTCATCGTGGCGAAAGTCACCGATGAGAAGGGTAATCCCCTCTCAGGCAAAGAAATTCTCCTTTCTGCCTCTTGCGGCACTATTTTGGTAGAACGGGTCAAAACCGACCAACAAGGGCTTGCCCTTTCCCGCTTCTGTTCTGAGAGGTTGCCGAAAGGGCAAAAGAAAGTTGCCATCATCAAAGCCCGCTGCAATCCTGAAGCCGAGACGACAGTGGTGATGGACGGGGGTCTTTCGGCAGCGACCACTTCCAACTCTTCTGCTTCCCT
>FWWM01001515.1_pt1 | contig 21820 bp, 19 predicted proteins | sample 2228351 | NCBI WGS metagenome assembly FWWM01 (sample SAMEA103939774, study PRJEB20133) | metagenome
CTCTTTGAGAATGCGGTGGTAGGCATCTACCGCAGCACCCCAGATGGTCGCTTCCTGATGGCAAACGAAACTTTGGCGCGCATCAACGGTTACGACAGCGTGGAAGAACTGATGGCTCTGGACATCCCCTCGCAGATTTACTTGAACCCCGAAGACCGCGAGCGATTCAAGCGACTGATGGAAGAGCGCGGTTCCGTTGCCAACTATCGCTACCCTATTAGGCGCAAAAACGGCAGCATCGGTTGGGTTACTAAGTGGGCGCGAGCGGTGAAAGACGAGACGGGCAAGGTGCTTTACTACGAAGGCTTCGTGCTGGACATCACGGAACAAGTGCAGACAGAGCAGCGTTTGCAGTCGCTGCAAGCCGCTGCCCACGCGCTGGTGACGCGATTGGACATTGACAGCATCTTGCGCATTGCCGTTGCGGAAATGTCGCAACTCTACCCCGATGCAGCACTCCTCGTCTTCCGCAACCATGAAAGCGGCTGGATTTTAGAAGGGGCAAACGAGGTCGCTGACGATTTGATCCGTTTATTGCGCCTGAGCACAAAGAGCGTGCTCAAACACCAAGGATTTGGTGCCTTAATGGAGCGCATCATGTCTGGCGAGAGCATCGTCGTCAATGACCTTTCCGCAGCCATTGGCTCCTCCGTTCGTGCCATCACCGACTTAGGCTATCAAGCCGTTTATGCAAGGGGCATTGGGGACTCCAGCCAGTTGTGGGGCGTTCTGGTGCTGTGCCGCAAAGGGGCGCCTTTCAGCGAGCAGGATGTCGCCTTCCTCAACTCCTTCTGCGACTACCTCTCCATCGCTGTCCGCAACGCCGTCCTGTTCCAACAAGTTCAGCAATCCTACGAAGAGTTGCGCGCCGTTCAGGAACGGGTGATAGAACAGGAGCGCCTGCGGGTCTTAGGGCAAATCGCCAGCGGCATCGCCCATGACATCAACAACGCCTTGGTGCCCGTGCAAGGGTTTGCGGAAATCCTGTTGGAGCATAAAGATGCTACCGTCCGCGACGCCGCTCAAGTCATCTTCAAAGCGGCGAACGATATCGCTGCAACCGTCCAACGGATGCGCGAGTTCTACCGCGTGCGCAGTGGTGAGGAGGTGTTGGAACCAGTGGATTTGAACGCTGTCTGCAAGGATGCTTTGACGATGACGCGCCCTCGTTGGCACAACATGCCGCAGGAGAAAGGCATCGTGATTGAAACCCGTTTAGAGTTGGGCAAGGATGTCCCCGTCTTCCGCGGCATCCCCAGCGAAATCCGCCAAGCCATCATCAACCTCATCATCAACGCTGTGGATGCCATGCCCGAAGGCGGAGTGCTCACCGTCCGCACTTATCGCAGCGAACGGGGCGGTCGGGCGTGGGCAGTGGTGGAAGTGGAAGACACTGGCGTTGGCATGGATGAGGAGACAAAACGCCACGCCTTAGAACCTTTCTTCACCACCAAAGGCGAACGGGGAAGCGGATTGGGACTAACGGTCGTTTACGGGGTTGTCCAGCGTCACGAGGGCTTCTTGGAGATAGACAGCGAATTGGGCAAAGGCACGGTGGTGCGTCTTTGGTTCCCCAGCAATGTCGTGGTGACGGAAAACTTGCCTGCTGGGACTGTGCCATCCCTGCGGGTGTTGGTGATTGACGATGAACCGTCCGTGCGGGAGACCTTAACCCTCCTTCTGCGCAAAGATGGTCACCTCGTGACCTCTGCTATTGACGGAGAAGAAGGCTTGGAAAAGTTTTACGCTGCCCAGTTGCAAGGGACGCCTTTTGACCTCGTCATCACCGACTTGGGAATGCCCCGCATGGATGGCATGACCGTCGCCCGCAAAATCAAGGAACTGGCACCCGATGTGCCCGTTATCCTCCTGTCAGGTTGGGGCTTCCGCATTAATCAAAAAGAAGTGAGCGACGCGATAGACGCCGTGTTAACGAAGCCTGCCACTTACCAACAACTGCGTCGCGCTTTGAGCCAGGTGTGGAACAAGCGCACCGCATTATCCAACTAACGAAAACGAATCTGGCGCGTTGCCCCCTCGCCCCTTTTGCCCTTGTCGGTGGCACAATCTCCTTGTCGCCGGCAAGGGCAAATTTTCGTATAGCAAGCCGCTGGGTTGTTTGTGTTCGGACGAACTGCCAATTCAGGGCATCAAAAGGTGAACAAGCCATAACTCCAACGATAAGGGAAGGAGGCGAAGAAAATGGCGTCGGTGCGGTTGGGGATTATTGGCTGTGGGGTGATTGGGCGCGTTCATGCCCGTTGGGCGGCGCAAATCCCCACCACTGAATTGGTTGCCGTCGCAGACCTGCGCCGCCAAGCCGCTGAGGAAGTGGCGCAACATTTTGGTGTCCCCGCTGTCTACGATGACCCCGAAGCGTTGCTTCAAGATCCGCGCGTGGAAGCCGTTGTGTTGGCGTTTCCAACAGCGGGGCGCACTACTGTCGCGCTTCGGGCGTTCGCTCACCGCAAACATGTTCTGCTGGAAAAGCCTGTGGCTATGAACGCTGACGAAGTGCGCCAAATGTTAGCCCACAAAGGCGACCTCATCGTTGGCTGCTGCTCGTCACGGCACCGTTTTCTCCCTTCCTTCCAAGCCGTCAAGGCTTTTCTGGACAGCGCAGCGTTGGGGCAAATTCGTCTGGTGCGCATCCGCGCCGCGAAATCTGATGAAGGACCGCCCAAAACGCCCCCGCCCGCATGGCGCTTACGCCGCGACTTGAACGGTGGTGGCATCCTGATGAATTGGGGTTGCTACGACCTTGACTACTTGCTCGCCTTATTTGATTGGCGTTTGCGCCCTCGCTGGATAACTGCGCGGATGTGGACGGTCCCGCCACCCTTTGAGCCCCACATTGCTCCCCATTCCGACGGGGAGACGCATGTCAGCGCGTTCTTGCTCTTTGACGAAGGCATCGCCCTCGCCTACGAGCGGGGCGAATACATGCCAACAGCCTCCGACGATGTTTGGGAAATCATCGGCGAGAAAGGTTCGCTGCGCTTCAAAATGGTGCCCGAAAAAGGCAAAACAGTGCTCTTTTACGAAGCCTCTACGGAAGCGGGAGTGGTGCCCAAAGTGATTTGGCAGGGTGACGAAAGTTGGGACATGGTCCACGAAGGTGTCCTCGCCGACTTCGCTCACGCCGTGTTGAACCGCCGACCACCCGCTACCAGTTTGGAGAAAGCCCTGATTGTCCAGCAAATCACGGATGCCATTTACGCTGCTGCCACGAAAGGCGAACCTATCCCTTTCGCGTAAGCAGGAGTTTGCGATAACGCCCAAATCTGTGCAGGATTTGACCATCAGACTTCTTGCACGAGGAAGCCTCGCCCTTCTCAAGTTGTTAGCGTTGCCCCTCACGGACGACGGTCAATTCAAAAAGGGCAGGGAATGCAAGGCGCGGAAGTAACGCCTCCCTCCAACGACTTGGCGCCTTTGCAGGAGCGAGCGTCACCGAAGGGTCACGGCTTGAACATACCCGTCATCCCAAAGAATCACCAACCACTTCTTGCCTTCCCAGCGAACGACGAAACACCTGCGAGGATCAACCCCGACATCGGGATGTCGGAGCCAACAACTTAGCCAACGGGTGAGGGTAGCACCGTAAAGCCTTCGTTCCTGCCACTTCCCCTCTTTCGTCCGCCAAAGAAAAGCGGGTTGGTAGAAGAAGTCGCCATAAACAACCAACCCTTCAGGGACGCCGTCATCGTTCAGGTCAACTAATTCTGGCCACTTATGCCGACTTGCCCGTTGACCTTGCCATATTGGTTGCCACTGACCGTCAGAGCGGAAAGTGCCAAGTCCGAATCTTCCATCCCATAAATACCCGATAAACCACAGTCGCTCACCCAGTTGCACCCGCCAAAGTTCCAAAGGTGGCAGTCGGAGGGCACGTGGCTGCCAACCGGAAGGCGTTTTCTGCAGCAGCCAAAAACATCGGTGCGGAGGAGGTTTCCCCACTACACCCACCTTCGTTTCCACGACAAAGATTTCCACTTGACCATTGCCATCATTGTCGGTCACTAACGCCTCAATTGATCCAGCGATGGGGACGCGCCACTTTGCTAATTCCGTGCCCTGCCAACCTTTTGAAGGCACAAAGTGAAAGTCCATCAGCCGCAAAGCAGGCGGTTTAAATCTCGCCAGCAACACGAGAAGGCACCAGCGTCCATTCTCCAACTTCTCAGTGGCGGTAACAGAGGCAACCAACCAGTCAGCAAATTGCAACTGTTGGAAAGCAAACCGACTTCGCTCGTCGCCGCTTTTGAGCATCAGGTCCAGCGTCAAAGTTTTGCTGTTCGGGGCAATTCGGGCGAGCAGTTTATCCGTCCGACCATCCCCATCCCAGTCAGCAGTGAAAAGATAGACTTCCTCCTCCTTCTGCCCAACATGCCATCGCCCCCGCCAGAAGAACAAGGGCAAATCGTGATAGTGATTGACCTCCACACCCCATTTGGTCTCATTGATGAAGCACGGCATCGCCGTCCCTGAAACCTTCAATTCTTCAACTTGCCTCCACCGACCGTTGGAGCATCGGAAAACGCGCACGCTTCCATCCGCTGACAAAAGGGCTTCGTTGTCTTCCCCGTCACCGTCCCAATCGCCAAGGGCGTAAGACCAAAAAGGAGTAGGCGTTGACATCAGCACTTCCACTTTCCATTCACCGTTGGGGAGCCTTTCGCCGACAGCAGTTTCTTTTGACCGCGTGATGCCGATGAACTTTCGCCCTCCCGTGCTGGACACCTTTGCTTCGGCGAAAGGGGTAGGATAAACCACAAGACGCCCTCTGCGCATCGTAACGATAAAAGTCCGACTTTTTATGGAACCAAACCACGAAGGTGTGTCAACATTCACCACCAGTTCCTCATTGCCATCCCCGTCCAAATCACGGATGCCAGCAAGACCCATGTGTCCTCCAGGCAGAACTTTTGCGCGCACTTCCAAAATCTCGGAGGGCTGCCGGCGGGTTAAGATGAGCACTGCGATAACTCCGACAGCGAGAAGCGCTACTAAAATCGCAAACTTTTTGGGCATTGCAGGGTCACCGCTGAGCCGATGCAGTGGCTCGCGCTCCCAATTTTAGCGTTCCCCACAAGAAACCTTCAACGAACGAAGGAATTGGGAGTTCGGGACGAGCACCTTTCAATCCTCTCGCTTGCAAAATAGGCGTTCATGAAAGCGTCAACAACCACGTTCTGTGCTCCATGCTATGGGCTTCAGCCCGTAGTCAGAGACGGCTTCGTGAGCGCCAGTTTTAATCGGCGAAACGAAAGTCAACAGCGTGGCAAACGCCTGACCGTGCAAGAACTCCATTCATCACGGACGGATGCCGAAACAGAAGGGGTCGTCAGGTTGGAGAACGAGGGTTGCTTCAGCGGTGATGTAAGCGGTGCCGCGCAAGTGGGGGATGACTTTGTCTCCTGCCACTTCGCCCCACGCTTCAAAAATGCTGCCCACAATGCTTTCTTGTCGCCACACCTCGCCGGGCTTCAATTTGCCGTCGGCAATCAAGCACGCAATTTTGGCGCTGGTGCCCGTCCCACACGGGGAGCGGTCGTAGGCTTTGCCAGGGCAAAGGACGAAATTGCGGCTGTGCGCCGTCGGGTTGGTGGGAGGACCAAACAACTCAATGTGGTCAATTTCTGCCCCATCAGCACCTGTAACGCCTTGCCGCTGCAAGGCTTGCCGGATTCGCCATGTAAATTCTGTCAAGGCTTCCACATTGCGCAGCGATAACTCTTGCCCGTGTTCGTCCACGAGGAAGAACCAATTGCCACCCCACGCCACATCGCCTTTTACTGTTCCGAACCCTTCCACTTCCACAACGACACCCTTTGCGTAGCGGTAACTGGGCACATTGGTGATGGTGACGGTGTGTTTGCCGTCGTAATCAAAGGTAACGATGCCGACCGGGGTTTCCAAGCGATAAGTGCCAGCGCTGATGCGCCCCAAGTAACCCAGAGTGACAGCGACGCACATAGTTCCGTGCCCGCACATTCCCAAGTAGCCGACATTGTTGAAGAAGATGACCCCCGCAACGCAAGATGGGTCTGATGGTTCGCACAGGAGGGCACCCACGAGCACATCGGAACCGCGCGGCTCATTGATGACAGCGGAGCGGAAGTGGTCAAAGCGGGTGCGAAAGATTTCCCGCCGTTCCGCCATGCTTCCTTTCCCTAAGTCGGGACCACCTTCAATGACCACCCTTGTTGGCTCGCCCCCTGCGTGGGAGTCAATGACGCGAATGCGGTCAGCAAAACCCCATTCTGCCAATGCCCTCACCCCTTTCAGCGTCAATTTGTCGGGCGCGTCGCTAATGCGTAGCGGATGACGCGCAACGCTTCTTCTCGCTCCGCCCCCTCCAGCGGCAGGCGAGGTGGACGAACCGTTTCCCGACCGTAGCCGCGCTCCGCCATTGCCAACTTGATGAACTGCACCAACTTGGGATGCGAGTCAAAGTGCAACAAGGGCATGAACCAGCGATAGATTTGCCGTGCCCGCTCAAAGTCGCCCTTTTCCAAAAGCGTCCACAACTTCATCCCCTCTTCGGGGAAGGCGTTAACCAACCCTGCCACCCAACCCACAGCACCAGCCGCAACGCTTTCCAAGACTAAGTCATCAATGCCGCAAAAGAGGATGTATCGGTCGCCACACAAATTGACGATGTCCGTGAAGCGCCGCACATCACCCGACGATTCTTTAATCGCCACGAACTTCGGCTCGTCTGCCATTTCGGCGAACATTTCGGGGGTGATGTCCACTCCGTAGGCAGGCGGGTTGTTGTAAATCATGATGGGCAAATCCGACGCCTGTGCGATGGTGCGGAAGTGCCAGATAGTTTCACGAGCGTCGGACTTGTAAACCATTGCTGGAAGCACCATCAGTCCGTCCACGCCAACATCTTGAGCCGCTTCTGCCAAACGGCACGCCAAAGCGGTTGTGTATTCCGCAACACCTGTCAAGACGGGCACGCGCTTTTGGACATGGTTCACGACGGCTTTTAGCAGGTCCAACTTCTCGTGGAATTCCACCGAGCAGTTTTCACCGACGGTGCCCAGCATCACCAGTCCGTGAACGCCAGCGGCTAAGAGGCGATCAATGTGTTGCAGCGTCGCCTCCACATCAACGGAGAAATCGTCGCGAAACTGCGTGGGGACAGCGGGAAACACGCCACGCCATGCAACCTTTTGTGCCACAGTCGTTCCCTCCTCATGCCGCAATCCTTCCACCAGCAAATTGTGCTATGCTCTCGTCGGGAAATTTTAGCGCCTTGAGCGAAAGTATTCCGCGCGGAGGTGAGGGACGATGGTGAAGGTCGGCTGCTGCTGGCTATATGCGATTAGCAAATACGGCTACCCGCCTTCCATCCCTGACACGATGCAAGCCCTGCGGGACATGAAGGCGTTGGGCTTCAAGTATGTGGAACTGGAAGGCGTTCGCGAGGAAAACTTGCGGGAGGTTTACCAACACCGCCACGAGTTGAAAGCGCTGTGTGAAGACTTAGGGCTCGTCGTGGACAACTTCTGCCCTGTTCTGCCCGATGTGGTCAGTTTGGACGAGGGAAAGCGACAGCAGGCTTTGTCCCTCTTTGACCTTGCGTGTGAACTGGCGAACTTCTTTGGCTGCACCACCATCCAAACAGACTCCTTCACGCCACCGTTGGAATTTGAGGGACCTGCGCCTTACAAGCAGATGGTGGACTTCGGCATCCAGTTCAAGGTCAAGGTTGACCCACAGTTTTCGTGGGAGCGCCAATGGGCAGTGTTGGTGGACAGTTTTCGCACTTTAGCCGCAAAAGCCGCTGATGCAGGGCTCAAGTTTTGCTTGGAACCGCGCGTGGGCGAAATGGTGAGCAACACGGACGCAGCCCTGCGCCTTTTTGACCATGTGGGACATCCCAATCTCGGCTTCGTGTTGGACACGGGACACCTGCACGCGCAAAAGGAAATCCTGCCCCTTTCGGTGGAGAAGTTGGGTTCACGCATCTTCTATGTGCACTTGTCAGACAACGACGGCAAAACAAACGAGCATCTGGGCTTGGGGCGAGGAACGGTGGATTTTGAAGGCGTCTTCCTCGCCCTCAAAAAGCACAACTTCCAAGGCATGGTGGGGTTGGACATCGGACGTATCCCTGACTTGGACGAGGAAGTGCGCCGATCCCGCGATGTTTTGCTGGAGTTGCTCACCAACTTGGGCATCCCTTACGATGCGTGAAAACTTTTGAGCCCCAAATGGCGCGTCCCTGCTGATCACAAAATCGCAAGCAGGAGCGATAAATCAATTTTTGTCAAGGGGCGAGAAAAATGCGCGTTTCCGTTGTCATTCCCGCTCGCAATGAAGCCGACCGCATCAGGGAAACCATCCGAGCCCTTCTCCAAAGCCAACCTAAAGAGGTGACGGTAGCGGAAATCATCGTTGTGGACGACGCTTCGGAAGATGAGACAAGCAAAGTTGCACGAGAGGCAGGAGCAACAAAAGTTCTTCGGCTGCAAAGGCGCAGCGGGAAAGGAGCAGCACTTCGGCAAGGGTTGGCAGAAGCGAGCAGCGAAGTTGTGCTCTTCATGGACGCGGACTTGGGCGCAACATCTGCTGCTCTTTGGCAGTTGGTGTTCCCCGTGCTGAAAGGGGAAGCCGATATGACCATCGCTGCCCCTCCTCCTGACCCTGCCGGCGGTGGTTTTGGCTTCGTCAAAACTTTCGCTGCATGGGCAATCCGAAAGGCAACAGGGTTTCAACCCGCTGCGCCCTTGTCAGGACAACGAGCCGTGCGACGAACGCTCCTTGACAAAGTCACACTTGCTGACGGTTATGGTGTGGAAACCGCCCTGACGATTGATGCGTTGCGAATGGGTTATCGGGTCGTGGAAGTGCCCATCCCTTTTGGGCATCGCGCATTGGGGAAAAGTCTGCGCGGTTTTCTGCACCGAGCGCGCCAGTTTTGGGACATCTTTTGGGCAGTGCTCCCGCGCCTGCTCATCAAACGCCACCGCTCCTGACGCCTTGCGCCACTTGCGCAAGTCTTGACGCAGAGGGACAAACGCCCTAAACTTAAAGTGCCCTGACTGCTTGTGGGGCGGTAGCTCAGTTTGGTAGAGCGCGGGACTCCAAATCCCGTGGTCGGGGGTTCAAATCCTCCCCGCCCCGCCACTTCCCTATTGCGCCCCTCGCAATCCTGCGCAAATCTTTTCCGTCGGTTGCTGTCCACTCCTTACTGAGGATGCAAAAATAACCGTCAGGGACAAACCCCGACGCTACCGAGCGGAAAGGCGTGATGCGTAAAGCGTAAAAATGCTGTTGGTAGCGTCGCCCCTTGTGGGCGACGGTCGTTTTACATGGATGGTGGAGCACCAACAACCTTTGCGTTAAAGAGCGGTGCTGTCCAAAAAATCGTGCTGACAAAGACGCGTTGCCAAGAATGGAGGCGACTTGCGTTGCGGGTTTACCGGGAACTGACGGAAGTGCCCTTTTGCGAGCGTGCCATCACCATTGGCGTGTTTGACGGCGTCCACATAGGGCATCGCGCGCTCCTTCAGCAACTGCAGGCAGCCGCAAGTCAAAGAGGACTGACCACAATGGTTATCACTTTCGCCAACCACCCACAATCCGTGCTGAGCCCTCCTGCCCCGCCCCTCTTGACAACGATTGAAGAACGGTTAGAACTGCTGGCTGCCATCGGAATAGACGAGACCCTTGTCCTTACTTTCACTCCCGAACTTTCCCGTTACACTGCAGAGGAATTTTGCCGATTATTGGTTGACAAATTAGGTTGTCGGTCGTTGATTGTTGGCGATGATTTTGCTTTGGGCTATCGGCGGGAAGGGAATGTGGCGCGGTTGCGAGTGTTGGGGCAGGAATTGGGGTTTGAAGTGGCAGTTGTCGCTCCCGTGACCAATGCTGAAGTTCGCGTTGCCAGCAGCGAGATTCGCCGACTTTTATTGGAGGGCAAGTTGGAACAGGCGAGAGCAATGTTGGGCGCTCCTTATCGTATCGCGGGAAGGAATGTCGCAGGAGCAGGGCGAGGGCGACAGTTGGGGTTTCCCACCGTCAACTTGCAGGTGGCGCCAGAGAAACTCCTCCCCCGCTACGGAGTTTACGCAGCGTGGGCAATTGTTAGCGGAGAGAGATGGCGTGCTGCAGGTTATGTGGGACGACGCCTGACCTTTGGCGAGACGGAGCCTGTGGTGGAAGCCTACCTTCTGGACTTTGAGGGAACCGTGCCTTACAACACTCTTGTTGCTTTGGAACTCATTGCCTTCATTCGTCCTGAGCAGCGGTTTGAGACCCCGGAGGCTTTGCGGGCTCAGATGGAGCGGGATGTGGCGGAGGTGCTACATCGCTTGCAACAGGAGAACGGGAGCAGCGCTGCCACCAGTTCGTGACTGCCAACCCAATGAGGTAGCCCAGAGCAGCGCCCCCGACCACATCGTGCCACCAATGAGCACGGACGAGGATGCGACTCAGCCCCACGGTGCCCCCAAACAGAAACCATAGCCATCCCCGTTGGAACCGAAGGCTCATCACAGTCGCATAAGCGAAAGTGGCGGTCGTGTGTCCGCTGGGGAAACTGTTGAGCATGCGCCCATCAGGACGCATCTCGCCGACGCTCCATTTGAGGAGTTCAATAGCGACTTGAGCGACCAAGAGGGTTACCAGAAGTTGCCAGAGGAGTTGGCGGTCCCGCCACAGCGTGAACAATCCACCTGCCACGAGGACAAGCCAGTATTTGTCGCTGATCTCGCCTGCCAAGCGCCGAACGAAAGGATGCAAGTCAAAAGGCGAGACAGGAGCCTTCGGAAGAAGGGCTAACCCCAGTGCCACAGCAAAAACAAAGCCAGCAACCAAAGCCCCCACGCGTGTGGAACGCATTGGATGGTCCCCCTCAGACATCAAAGATGATTTGGGCTTTCAATCGCTCCCCTTCTTGCTCCAGACGAAGCAGGTGATGGGTCACTGCCTTAATGTGATGCAGCAGGACGATACCGTCGTGAAGGGGTTCGCCTTCCACAACTCCTTCCGCTTCTGTCTCCGTGACCCGCATCACCGCCACTTGGCACGGGATGAACTTTTCCACCTCGCGCAGGTAATGGATTTCCTTGAGCCAACGAAGGAGCAGGAGTTCTTGATCGGGTAAAGGAACTTGAGCGGAGATGAGCCGCTTTTCCCGAGGGGCGACAGTGGTTAGGTCTGCCATGAGGCTACACATCCCCAAAGCGGCGTTGGTTAGCAATTCAGCAAAAGTGCGACCGTAGGCGATGATACCCACATCCGCTGTGTGGTCAATGACCTCAAAAGGCAAATCGCTCACGACCAGTCACCACCTCCTGTCAACAAGGTGCTACCTAAAGTTTAGCCCTTTGCTCTCAGAACGGGGCAAGAAGCGTGGGGCGTAGAGTGGAGTAGGTAGCGTCGCCCCTTGCGGGCGACGGCAGTTAACGACCGTCGGGGACAAGCCCCGACGCTACTGATCGCAAAGGCGTAATGCGTAAAGGCGCAATGGTGTGATTTGGTAGCGTCACCGCTTGTCAGCGACGGTCATTCAAAAACAGGGCGTGGGACAAGGGACGCGGGAAGGGAAAACTCCGCACTTCTTGCCCCACGCTCCATGCTTCAGGGCTTCAGCCTGTTGTTGACGCCTTCATAACGCCGATTCTAATCGGTGAAAGGTTTGTCACGCCGAACGGCGCTACCCAGTGTTGTGCTTCCCCTGCAGGGTAACATGGGAATGGGGTCACCTGCGACATGCTGATTTCAAGTCGGCAGGAATAGGAACTGGCGGCATAGGAGGCTCCAACAGGACTTGTGCCTAAAGCGCAAAGTTGAAGCGCAGCCTGAAAGACTGCGCCCAGTGGGGCGGTTGCCGAAAGGTCGGGCACAGGCAATTTTGCTTGGCGGAAGCATTCTTGCGTCAGTAATGTGGCAGCGTTCATCGCTTCTTACATGCCTCTCGCTGACAAGTTACCCTAACATGCCAGAACGAATGGCTTAGAGGTAGACTGTCTGTTTCACTGCCACGTTTCACGGGAAACATTGTCCCAAGCCCTCACTTTGGTCTTTCTGGTTGTTCCGTTGCAACGTTTCACGGGAAACATTTGCCCACCCTTTGATGCTTGACCGCCACTTGCCATGCCCCAATGTTTCACGGGAAACGTTTGCTCCCCGGCGCTGTTGGCAGACTTTCATCCCCAACCGCACGCTCTGCAAGGAGCCTCTGCGAGGGTGGGTTGTAGAGGGAGCGACCAACAGCGGTGGCTACGGGCTCCAGAGCAATCATCAGTTGCTTGAACTGTTCCAAAGAAAGGGATTGGGCACCATCGGAGAGAGCACGGGCAGGGTTAGGGTGCACTTCCACAATGAGTCCGTCGGCTCCCGCCGCAATGGCTGCCAACGCCATCGGGATAATCATGTCCCGACGCCCTGTCCCGTGACTAGGATCCGCAATCACTGGTAAGTGGCTCAGTTGCTTCGCCGCGACGATGGCGGAGATGTCCAGCGTGTTGCGGGTGTAGGTCTCAAAGGTTCGGATGCCCCGCTCGCACAGGATGACATACGGGTTCCCTTCCACACAGATGTATTCCGCTGCCTGCAGCCACTCCTCAATGGTTGCTGACATCCCCCGCTTGAGGAGCACGGGTTTCCCCAACTGCCCAACCTCTCTCAGTAGGGAGAAGTTCTGCATGTTGCGCGTGCCAATCTGTAAGACATCGGCGACTTCACCGACCGCTTCCACATCTCGCGGGTCCATAACCTCTGTGACGATGGGCAATCCTGCTTCATCCGCCGCCTCTTTCAGCAACTGAAGCCCTTCATATCCCAACCCTTGGAAAGTGTGGGGAGAAGTGCGAGGCTTGAAAGCACCGCCCCGCAACACATCCGCCCCATAGCGCCGAACGCCTAACGCTGCCTCCCTAATTTGCTCACGACTCTCTACGGAACACGGTCCCGCCATGATGATGAGGTGGTTGCCACCCACCAGTTTGTCACGAATAGGCACTAAAGTGGGCTCTTGCTTCCACTCCCTGCTCACCAACTTGTAAGGGCGCAAGATGCGAATGACATTTTCCACGAAAGGCAGACTGCCTATCTGCTCCATAAGGCGGGTTTTCACCTCCTCGTCAATAACGCCAATGGCTCCGATCACTGTCCGCTCCACCCCACGCCAAACAGCGCTCTTATAACCCGCCTCCTCCAGCATCTGACAGACCTGCTGCACCTCATCGTCAGTAGCCCCGTAACGCAGCACGACTATCATGAGAATGCACCTCCATAACTGGAATTTGACAAGAGTGGGATAATTTGTGGGTGATTGTGAGGTTTGCGGGATGGCGCCGGTGCCTTACCGGCGCCAGAAATAAGCGGCAAAGTAGAAGCCGTGGAAGGCAAAAGAAGAGGGGGCGACGGCGGCGATGCTTTTCGCCTGCCTCAGCATCGGTCCTCGTTTGTCACTGACCGCTGCATCGCGCATGTCTTAAGCCCTCCTCTTCGTGGGTGCTGTTATTATGACGCACCCACGCCCCGATGTCAAGCCTGCGGACTCTGGAAACGAGGCAAAGGCAGCAAAGAACAGTCATCGTGCGCAATTGAGGAGTAACCCACAAGTTGCCCCTACAAGCCCAAAATCCCTCACTGCTGTCGTGAGGTTCTGGTGTTGGGTGCCATCCAATACGCTACCCATGCACTCATTGACAACCCTTGCACGATAATCTCAGGTTGCACCTTCAGATGGACACCAAGACTGAATTCGGGTCGCAGGTAGACAAGACCTTCAAGGGTGCCCGGAGCGGCTACAGTGCACGCCCAAAAACCGATAAGCAAGTAAACGCCAGCGATGACAAGGCACCTCTTCCCCCACGACCATGCGATGAGGGTGTCGTAAAAAGGAAAAAGGGCAATGGCGATAAGGAAGCCACGAACAATTTGCACTGGTAGCATCCACATCATCACATGCCGCCACAATTCAGGCTCTTCTTCCGTCCGCATGAAAGATGACATCACTGCGTCTTCACCTATGTAAAGGGGCTTTGTGAGCAATTGGTAGGCAATTGCCCCGACAACAAAGTAGGTGACGCTGTGGGCAACAATGACCTTAGAGGCAAAAGAGGCAAAAAACTTCATGCGTTCAAAGAGTGATTCCCGCTCCATCGTTTCCAACTCCCACCGTCTATCCAGGGCGTTCGGGCGATAGCAGAACTTCGGCGCCTTTGCATGGTTCGGCGATGAACCACGCCAGTTGCAAATGGAGCACTCGTTGGTAACGGTTTGCGACTTGTTCGGCAAGGGCTTCCGCGCTCTCTCGCTCCACTAACGCCATTGCGCACCCGCCTAACCCTGCTCCTGCCAGTTGCGCCCCCAATGCTCCCAACCGCAAAGCGGTGTCCACGAGGAGATCAATGGCAGGGGTGCTGCAGCGATAACTGCCTGCTTGCTTCCAAAAGGGCACGCGGTTTTGTGCAAAAACCGTCAAGGCGACATCGTCGGTGGGAAAGTGGAACGGCTCCACATCACCGTTGCGCCAACGAGTCACGCGGTCGCCGTCGTGGCTGACATTCATGAGTTCGCCAAGGTGCATCACATCGTTGTTTGCTAACGCTTCCCCGAACCGCTCGCTCCGCTCACACTCAGCAATCCCGAACCAGCAAGTGCCACGCACTTCCAGCGTCACTGCTTCGTCAGGGCTCCCTTGGCAAATCACCCTCCACTGCTGTAACCGTTCCGCGTGGTGGGGAAGCAGGGACAAGAGTTCCTCAAAGGAGGCGTAACGGGGCAACGCCTGCAGCAACTGATACACCGTCGCTTCTTCGCCCAGTCGTGACGGCGCAGCGTCGCGCAAGTGCTTGAGCCGCTCTCGCAAGTGCGGGAATTGCTCGTGCCAAAGGAGCACGCCCACCTCGTAAGCGGCTACTCGGCGATTGAATTCGGCTCTCGCCCCGCTGGCTTTGTGAGCCCGCTCCCCACTGTCCATGACCACTAAGCAAACGCCTTCAGGAAACGGCAGGTGAGCAACAGTGATAGGGAAGAAGCCGATGCGGGTGACTTTCCCCTGCTCAGAGAGCAAAATCGCCGCGTGGTCACCCGCGCCACCTCGCGTGCCAACGAACCACTCGCCATAGCCGCAAATCTCCGCCAACTTTAGCCACCGCTCCCGATGGCGAAGGATGGTCGCTTCGTTGCTTTGAAGTAGCGTCAGCAGCAAGGCGACAAACAATGCAGACGAGGAACTCAATCCTGCTTCTGGCGGGATGTCGCCCGTAACTATCGCTTTGACGCCTCGCCATGAGTTCCCTACAACGCCCAGTTCCTGCTGCCAGTTGACTATTGCGGCAGCCGCTGCTTGAGCGTAAACTGCCCAGCCAGCAGCCTTTCGGCGGGTTACCGTTTCTTCTCGCGTCCATCGTTCCCACTCGTCCACACTCAAATGGCGGGGCGGGCAAACATCGGTGATGCGAAATTGTTGGGTTGGGAACGCGTTGGGGTGAACATGCTCTAACGCGACCGAGTCATCGTCGCGCGGGTGCGCTGCCACCAAGATTTCGCGGGGCAGGGCTATCGGGTGAACGAAACCGCCCCGATGGTCAATGTGCCGCCCCATCAGGTTCAACCGCCCCGGCGCCCGAACAAGGAAAACAGGGCACGATAATCCCCATCGCTCTGCAGCAGTTGTCAATAGCGTCTGAAAAAGTTCTCGCCGACCCAACCACGCTTGCCCATAGGTTCCGCGCACCCATCGTTCCCAATCAGCGCTATGGAGCCAGTTCAGCCACTCGCTAACGGTTCGCATCCTCGCTCACCACATAACGGGGCGTGGGACGGGGGACGCGGGACGGAAAGCCCCTACTCCCCGTTCCGTGCTTTGTGCTCCTTGCTCCTTACTCCGCGCTCCTTGCTCCCTGCTCCACGCTTCAGATGTTGGGGCGACCTTGTCGGACGCCGGCGCGCTCGCGTTCCTCGTGGGTGAGTTCAAACAAGGTGCGGATGAGTTCGGCTTCTTCGGGGGTTGCTTCAATCTTGCGCCGTGACAGCACCCGCTTGTGGATTTCCAATGCGCTTTCCAGCAGCAACTCCACTGCATCACCTGGTGCGCCGATGCTTTTTGCCCAAATCGTGAAACTGGGCACATCGTCCGTCGCCACGCCGTGAATGTGGCTAAAGATGCCGATGCGCTTGCCCGTGTAGATGAGGGCGCCGATGGAAGTTTTCACATGGTCGCCGATGAAGCAGCCCACCTTTGTGCCTGCGTCCACTTTCCCTTCGCCTTCCACCGTCACGCGGACACTGCCGTAGGTGTCTTTCAGGTCGCTGTTTGTTGTCAGCGCTCCCAAGTTCACCCATTCGCCCACATAAGCGTGCCCGAGGAAGCCGTCGTGATACTTGTTGCTGTAGCCGTGAATGATGCTCTCTTCCACTTCGCCACCCACGCGGCAAACATCGCCGATGTTGCTGCCCTCGCGGATTTTGCCACCCACAATCCATGTGCCTTTGCCGATGTAGGCAGGTCCCTCAATGCGGGTTGGCGGGTAGACAATCGTGTTGTCGCCGATGTAAATTGGTCCGTGCGTGACATCCAGCACGACGGTCGGGTGGACGACAGCGCCTTTGCCCAAGTAGATGCGGGATGCATCGCCACCGTAGATGACGGCGCCTTGCTCCAACTTCCCTTCGCTTTCCTTCCCCGCTGTCGCCAGTGGGAACTCGGCAGCAATTAACTCGGCGTTGTGGTCAATGAGTTGCCAAGGGTAGCGCAAGACGGTCACTTCAGGCACTTCTCGCTTCACCGTCACTGCATCGGCGAGGGCTTGCAAGTCCGCAGGGGTCAAGGGCTCACCCTTTTGCAAAGCGGGCAGCACAGCCGCAGCCGTTGCCTCGCCCAAGTAAGCGGCGACCAAGTCGTCCCCTTTCGTGTAAGCCGTTCCCTTTTCCACGCTGCGGGCATGTTGTGCCAGTTCAGGTGTGAGGAGCACCCGACCGTTGACAAACAGCACACTCTTGCCTTCCAGCCGCTCCAGTTCGTTGATGAAAACGCCTTTTCCCTTCAGGCAATGGCGCAAGACGGGAGCAAGGTAGGAGCGGGTGTGGATGTGGATTTCAGCATCGGGGAACGCATTGCGCACTTTTTCCCACAGCGCGAAAATGCCCGTCCGCAGCAAACAAACGGGACGCATCCATGTCAAGGGCTTGAAGTTCACCCACTTCCCATCCTCAAAGAGCACAATGGCGTCCATCGCTTATCCTCCTTTCCAAAGCGTGTTTGCACCGTTGAAAGTTTGTCACGCTGCCGCTGGTTGGGGACTGGGGATCGGGGACTGGCGTTGGGTAAGTGTTGAAAGTTTGTCAAGGCAACGCTACCTTTGATGGAGCGATAAAATTCCGCATGACGGCAAGTGGAAAGGGGTTGACAGCGATGACTTGGCGCGATGCAGAACTTTGGATTGGTCGCAGCGACGGTCGTTTCAAAGTCCGTCGGGACAAGCACCAACGCTCCTAACCTGCTGGGTGACAATTGACGCGATGGGTTGCCAAACTTTGGGCAGGGTGAGGGAAATGCCGCAGGTGACCTTGACGGTGAGCACGGAAGAACTCAAAAACATCCTTCTCCAACTGCCACCACAAGACCTGTTGGAGTTGATGGCAGCGTTGGAGGAGCGTGTGGAGACCCTTCAAATGATGGCATTGGCAGAAACGGGCTTTCGTGAGTGGCAGGACGAGGGGGAGGCCATTTACGATGCCGAAGCCTAAGCGGGGCGAGGTGTGGCTCGTTCGCTTTCCTTTCACCGACCTTTCTTCCATGAAGTTGCGCCCAGCCCTTGTGGTGGCGGTGCACGGGGAAGAGGCAATCGTAGTGGGCATTTTCTCCCGCATGCCGACAGGTGCGATAAAGGCAACATGGGTTTTGGTTGAAGAGACGCACCCCCGTTTCTCTGCAACGGGCTTGAAAAAGAGTTCGGTGATCAAGGCGGAAAAGATTGCCGTTGTCCATGAATCGGTGCTGCAGCAACGGCTGGGACGGTTGCCGTCAGACCTGATGCAGCAAGTTCAAGTAGCGCTGAAGAAAGCCTTGTCACTTGCTTGACCAAATCTTTTGGGTGCATCTCTGAATGTCGTTTGGCGCATTCGCTCTTTACTTCGGTGTGGGCTTTAGCCCGTAATCGGAAACGCCATTGAGCGTAAAGCGTAACGGCTGAAGGGAGTGTCGCCTCGGTCGTTTCAAAGTCCGTCTGGGACAAGCCCCGACGCTACCATCGTGTAGCGGCATGAGCCGTGACCAGAAGCGTTGCCCACGATGACGAGCGAAAAGGGGTTGACAGCGATGACTTGGCGCGATGCGGAACTTTGGATTGGTCGCAGCGTGTGGGACGAAGCAGTGCCCACGCCCTTCGTCTTCGTTGACTTAAGCATCCTACAACGCAACATCGCTCACATGCAGGCGTTAGCCCAAACGGCAGGTGTTTCCCTCCGACCGCACATCAAAACCCACAAGATTGCTGCTATCGCTCAAATGCAACTGCAAGCGGGCGCTGCAGGCTTGACGGTGGCGAAACTGGGGGAAGCCCACGCCTTCGTTGATGCAGGCATCCGCACCAGTTACATGGTGGCGCAGCCATTCGTGGGCGCGGAAAAAGTGCGGTGGGCGCTGCGATTGGGGGACTGGGGATCAGGGACTGGGGACTTGCAGGCTAAAGGCAACGAACTGCTCGTTTGCGTGGACAGCGTTGAGTTGGCGGAAGCGATGAACGAAGCCGCAAGTCAAGAAGGGGCGACGATTGACCTTGTGCTCATTGTGGACACAGGCTACCAACGCTTCGGCGTGGATTGGCAGCAAGCGGTGCAGGTGGCGGAAGCCATTGCGCGGTTGCCCTATATTCGTTTTCGCGGCATCCGTTCCCACGACGGTCGCCCTTACCGATTGCCTACGCCGCAGGAACGCTTTCAGGCAGCAAAGGAAGAAGCGGAACGCATGGCAGAAGTTGCTGAGCAAATCCGTCAACAAGGCATCCCCTGCGAAATCGTCAGCATTGGCAGCACGCCGGGTGCCTATCTGCTGCTGCCTAACGGTCCGTTGGATGGCGTGACGGAAGTGCGCCCTGGCAACTATGTCTTCCACGACCGCATGCAAGTGAGTTTGGGCGTAGCGAAACCCGACGATTGCGCCCTGCGCATCATCGCCTCCATCGTGTCAACCCCACGCAGAGGTGAAGCGTTGATGGATGCTGGGCTGAAAACGCTGACGGGCACGCAAGACCGTTTCGCTGAAGGTTTCGGCTTGGTGCTCCATCGCTTTCCCATTTCCCGTCCTGCGTCTCCCGTCCCGATTGACGCCATCGTAGAGAAGTTGTGGGAAGAGTGCGGGCTTATCCGTTGCGAGAGCGAACCGCTCCGCATCGGTGACCGCATCGCCATTGTCCCCAACCACGCGTGCGAAATCACGAACCTTGCCGAAGTTGTGTTTTACGGAACGAACGACCGCATTGACGGTTTCTGGGTTCCTGAAGCGAGAGCGAAAGTGTGGTAGCGTTTCAGCGAGGTGAAAAAGCATGGCGAGAGGCTACCTTGTCCGACGGTTGCAGGATGCACCGACAGTGCCTTGCCCGTGCGGAGCGAGCACCCGCATCATCACTCGTGCGGACACGCCGACGGTCAATGTCCATTTGACCCACATCCAAGATGCCCGCAAGCACTACCATCGTGAGTGCACGGAGGTTTACATCGTCGTGGAAGGGAGCGGGGAGATGGAGTTAGGCGACGAAGTGGTGCCCGTTGCGCCGGGCACGGTCATCGTGATTGAACCCAACACGCCCCATCGGGGCAGGGGCAACTTCAAAGCCTTCATCATCGGCTTCCCCGCTCTCAAACCCGACGACGAGTTCTTCGTGGGCGAAGGGAGCGACGAGAAATGAAGGGGCTTTCGCCAACGCCAAAGTTGCTCGCTATCGTACCTGTCTGGCTACTTCTGACAGCGTTCGCCTTTTCTCTCGCCAGTCCCCAGTCCCCAATCCCCAGTTCCCTGAAAAAATTGGCGTTTGTTGGCGCTTGGGCGAACGGGCAACCTTTCCCGCTTGAGCCACCGGCTGGGCGCGCGTGGGTTTCCCCTGAGCAAGTGGAACGCGAACTGCGCTTTCGCGGCTGGCAGCCACCCTTGACAACTTCTCAATTAGCCGAATTGGCATCGGCGCTGGAAGCCGATGCAAGCGTGGATGTGTTGGCGAGTGCGGTGAGAGAGAAGCGACGGTGGGTCACGGTCATTGTTGTGCGGGTGGTTTGGGCGCCCCTGAAAGCAACGGTTCACCTTGCGCAAGCCCGCCTCGGAGTTCGGTCACTTGAGGATGTGCTTTCCGTGCTGCCCCAAGTTGCACCGTCGCTGCTCGCGCAACTTCCGCAGCGAGTGTCCATCGCTTCTGTCCAATTGCAAGAAAGCAGTCGGCGGGTGCATTTGAGTTCGTCGGAAGGGAGGTGGCGGAAAGGCATGAGGGTGTTGTTCTTCCGTGAAGCGAGGGGGTCCTTCACAGCGTTAGGCAAAGGACGCATTGTGGCGGTCAACAGACCGCTCGGCAGCAACCGTTGGCTGCTGGAAGCGGAAGTGAGCGACAAAGGCATTGTCGTTCGCCCCGGCGACAAAGCCGTCCCCATCTTTTCCCTTCCAGCGCCCTTTGCGGGTTGGGAGTAAATCGTTCCTCCAACGACTTGGTGCCTTTCGCAGGAGCGAGAGTCACCGAAGGGTCACGGCTTGAACATAGCCGTCCTCCCAAGGAATCACCAACCACTTCTTGCCCTCCCAGCAAATGAGGAAACACCCCCAAGGAGCGACACCGACATCGGGATGTCGGAGCCAACAACTTAGCCAGCGGGTGAGGGTAGCCCCATAAAGCCTTCGTTCCTGCCACTTCCCCTCTTTCGTTCGCCAAAGGAAGATAGGTTGAAAGAAGAAGTTGCTGAAGTTGCTGTAGACGACCAACCCCTCAGGGACGCCGTCATCGTTCAGGTCTCCAAACCCTTCTACCCACAGCCTTGCCAGTTGACCCCTCCATACTGGTTGCCATTGACCGTCGGGACGGAAAGTGCCCAGTTCAAATCCCTCGTGTGTAAAAACCACGACAAACCAAGGTCGTTTCTCCACTTGCACACTGCAAAGCCACTCAACCGAGGGTGGTAACTGAAGGGCGCGTAGCTGCCAACTGGAAGGCGTCTTTGTCAATTGCCAGCAACCTCGTTCTACCACGACAAAGATTTCCGCTTGCCCATCACCGTCATTGTCGGTCACTAACACCTCAGTTGATCCAACGATGGGGACGCGCCACTTCGCCAACTCTATCCCCTGCCAACCTTTTGAAGGCGAAAAGTGAAAGTCCATCAGCCGCAAAGCAAGCGGTTTAACTTTCCGCAGCAACACAAGAAGGCACCAGCGCCCGTTTTCCAACTCCTTGGTAGCGGTAACAGAGGCAACTGACCAGTCAGCAAATTGCAACTGCTGGGAAGCGAACCGCTTTTGCTCGGTAGCATCGCTGCTATTAAGCATTAGGTCCAGCGTCAAAGTTTTTCTTTTCGGAGCGATTCGGGTGAGCAGTTTATCTGTCCGTCCGTCCCCATCCCAGTCAGCAGTGAAAAGGCGAACTTTCTCTCCCTTCTGCCCAAAATGCCATCGTCCCCGCCAGAAGAACAAGGGCAAATCGTCTACTTCTGCTCCCCATTCGGTTCCATAGATGAACGGGATTGGCACCGCTAAAACCCTTCCGTAAGTGGAAATGAAGCCTGGCATCGTCGCCCTTGAAACCCTCAATTCTTCAACTTGCCTCCACTGACCGTTGGGGAAGCGTCGGAAAACAAGCACGCC
>FWWM01007513.1_pt1 | contig 21818 bp, 15 predicted proteins | sample 2228351 | NCBI WGS metagenome assembly FWWM01 (sample SAMEA103939774, study PRJEB20133) | metagenome
AGTTTTAGTCGTGTGGTAGGTTATAGTGAGTTAGATGGTAATAATGTTTTGAAGCATATTGTTTTGATATCTAACAGTGTGAGCGTTGGGATTAGGAATTTTGTGATTAGGGGAGGTAATGCTAATGGTACTCCACCTGATGATGTAGGTGGAGGTGTATTGGTTATGAGTTCTAGTGGTATAACACTGACGAATGTAGTTATTTCGAATAACCGTGCTACTAATGGAGGAGGGATATATTTGTTGAATTCACATATTAATACTATTTCATGTAGTGTTTTAAATAACATGGCTAATTATGGAGGAGGAATATATTTAAGGACTTCACATATTAACACTCTCTCAGGTAGTGTTGTGAATAACAGTGCTGGTAATAGTGGAGGAGGGATATATTTGGCGAGTTCACACAATAACACTCTTTTAGGTAGTGTTGTAAGTAATAGGGCTAAAAATGATGGAGGAGGGATATATTTGTGGAGTTCACATACTAACACTCTTTCAGGTAATGTTTTAAATAACAGTGCTGACAGTGATGGAGGAGGGATATATTTGTGGTATTCAGACAATAACGCTCTCTCAGGTAATGTTTTAAATAATACTGCTAATTATGGAGGTTGTGGAGGAGGGATATTTTTGGCGAGTTCACACAATAACACTCTCTCAGGTAGTGTTTTAAATAACGGTGCTGACAGTGATGGAGGAGGGATATATTTGTTGGATTCACATACCAACACCTTTTTAGGTAGTGTTTTAAATAACAGTGCTAGCAAGGATGGAGGAGGGTTATATTTGGGGAGTTCACACAATAACGTTATCTCAGGTAATGTTGTAAATAATACTGCTTATTATGGAGGAGGGGTATATTTGAGAGAGTCACACAATAACATTTTCTCAGGTAATGTTGTAAATAATACTGCTAATTATGGAGGAGGGATATATTTGTATAATTCACATACTAGCACTCTTTCAGGTAGTGTTTTAAATAACAGTGCTAACGATTTTGGAGGAGGGATATTTTTGGATAATTCAATCAATAATACTCTCTTAGGTAATGTTGTAAATAATACTGCTTATTATGGAGGAGGTATATGTTTGGGTGAGTCACACAATAACACTCTCTCAGGTAGTGTTTTGAATAACAATGCTTATGATGGAGGAGGTATATATTTGCATGAGTCACATAATAACACTCTCTCAGGTAGTGTTGTAAGTAATAGTGCTACTAATGGAGGAGGGATACTTTTGGATAATTCACATACTAACACTCTCTCAGGTTATGTTTTAAATAACAGCGCTAACTATGATGGAGGAGGGGTGTATTTAAGAGAGTCACACAATAACGTTCTCTCAGGTAATGTTGTAAATAATACTGCTGATTATGGAGGAGGGATATATTTGTGGGCTTCACATACTAATATAATACGAGGGAAAATGAGTTATAACCAAGCGAATTCTGGAGGTGGAATATATCTGGATGCTGTTACTAACATGTCATTCACATCTGCTCTAACTAACAGAGCAAATAATAGCTATGGTATATACACTAACACCAACTGTTCAGGTATTACTGGTCTTAATAGGATAACCTGGGGGAGTGGGGCTTTGAGTAATGTCCCAGGTAATGTAAATCCAAACCAATGATTCGTTTATATATTTTTCAGGCTTGGGGGTGCTTCCTGGGTCTACTTTTGTCTGCTTTTTAGCATCCTATTTATAGTAATTCCCACCCATCCCTAAGAGATTCTATAGGGGGCTCTGCCCCCTAGTAATACCCCCGTTTTCTAAAAGAAAGTGTCTTAGACACAAGTGCTCTAGACATAGTGCTTTAGCACTCACCCTAATTGTTTAGAAAGAAAAATTTTTGTTAAATAGAAATTCATGATTTCTGCTGTAGTTTTTTTGTAGTTCTATTAATTTTTGTTGTATTATTCTTAACACAAGATCTATATATTACAGGAGGGGGTATTTTATGAGAGGATTGAATTTTCTTAGTGTTAAGTTTGTATGTGTTGCGATATTTTTTGTGTTAGCTTTGTTTGTTGATTCTTATGGTATTAACAACAAGGCCAATCAAGTTGAGAGGAGTGTATTTGTGAGTGTTTATGGGAATGATAGTAATGATGGGTATAGTGCGAATAAACCTGTTAAGAGTATAGGTTTAGGGATAAAGAAGGCTGTTATTTCTAACATATCGTTGGTCAAGGTAGGGGTGGGAGTGTATAAAAGTGGTAATGGGTTAAGTGGTAGTGGTTCGGGTGTGTATGTAACGAACGTAAGCAACTTAACGATAGAAGGGGGGTATGATAGTAGTTTTAGTCGTGTGGTAGGTTATAGTGAGTTAGATGGTAATAATGTTTTGAAGCATATTGTTTTGATATCTAACAGTGTGAATGTTAGGATTAAGAATTTAGTTATTAGGGGAGGAAATGCTAGTGGTAGCTTCCCTGATGATTTAGATGGTGGGGTATTGGTTGATGTAGGTGGTGGGGTATTGGTTATGAATTCTAGTGGTATAACATTGACGAATGTAGTTATTTCGAATAACCGTGCTTATAGTGGAGGAGGGATATATTTGTATGATTCATACAATAACACTCTCTCAGGTAGTGTTTTAAATAACATTACTGATGGTAGGGGAGGAGGGATATATTTGTGGTATTCACACAATAACACTCTCTCAGGTAGTGTTGTGAATAACAGTGCTGGTGATAGTGGAGGAGGGATAGTTTTGGATAATTCACATACTAACACTCTTTCAGGTAGTGTTTTAAATAACAGTGCTACTTATGGAGGAGGGATAATTTTGAGGTATTCACACAATAACACTCTTTCAGGTAATGTTGTGAGTAATAGTGCTACTTATTATGGAGGAGGGATAGTTTTGTGGTATTCATCCAATAACACTCTCTCAGGTAGTGTTGTGAATAATAGTGCTGGTGAGATTGGGGGAGGGATAATTCTGGATAATTCACATACTAACACTCTCTCAGGTAGTGTTGTAAGTAACAGTGCTACTTATTTTGGAGGAGGGATATTTTTGGTGTATTCATACAATAACACTCTCTCAGGTAGCGTTTTGAATAACAGTGCTGGTGGTAGTGGAGGAGGGATATATTTGAGGAGTTCACATACTAATGTAATACAAGGGGAAGTGAGTTATAACCAAGCGAAGTCTGGAGGTGGAATATATCTATATGCTGTTACTAATATCTCATTCACATCTGCTCTGACTAACAGAGCAAATAATAGCTATGGTATATACACTAACACCAACTGTTCAGGTATCACTGGTCTTAATAGGGTAATCTGGGGGAGTGGTTCTGAGGCTAATTCACCAGCTAATGTAAGGCCATAATTTTTTTGTTTTAGGGTAACTCCCGCCCTTAAGTTGCTTATAGGGGGCTTTCGCCCCCTAAGATTACCCCCATTTTTAGAGGCTAGGCCTCTTTTTCTAATTATAGTGTCTTTACACCCTAAGTGTGGCTCCGTTTTTTTAAGGAAAGTGTTTTAGACACGAGGCTAAGCCTTCTTCTCTTAATTCTAGATGACTTTGCTCCCTAGTAATACCCCCGTTATTTTAAGAAAAGTGCCTTAGGCACAGTGCTTTAAGCACCCTTAGGCACGAGGCTAAGCCTCTTTTCTTAATTCTAGGGGGCTCCACCCCCTAGTAATACACCCATTATTAAAAGAAAGTGCCATAGGCACCCATATTTTTAGAAAAGTGCCTTAGGCACAGTGCTTTAAGCACACCCTAATTGTTTAGAAGGAAAAATTTTTGTTAAATAGAAATTCCTGGGAGCAACTTCTTTAATTATTGGCAAAGTAGATTGTAATTTTTTATAATCCTTTTCGGTTTCGTAGTGATTTTATGGGGGAGATAAAATGGGTGATAAAGTCAAATACATAGCATTCATTATTGTTGGTGTATTACTGGTAGTGAATATAGTTATTGGGATTTTAGCTGTGATCTCGGGATTTAACCATAAGAAAGGTATACTACAAGTTTCTTCGGTGATAGGGAATGTTGGGGTGGTAGAGATTTTAGGACCTATAGTGTCTGATAGTCAGTTTGAACTTTTTTCTGAATATGTTAGCGCTACTTCAATATACAATGAAATAAAAAACTTCGCGAATTCACCTAACATAAGAGCAATAAGAATAGATGTAACAAGTCCAGGTGGAACAGTATCCGCAGCTGAGACTATTGTTTCTGCTATAGAGTATGCAAAGAGTAAAGGTAAAAAAGTCGTAGTATATATGAAAGAATTAGCAGCTTCAGGTGGATATTACATATCCGCGCCTGCAGACGTAATAATAGCTTCACATGGAACAATCACGGGAAGCATAGGTGTAATAGCTGCCAATTTTGGATTTAAGGAGTTGTTTAACAAAGTAGGAATAGAGTACAGAGTTTTCAAAAGCGGGAAGAACAAAGATATGTTTTCACCTTACCGGGACCTATCTCCAGAAGAAAAGCAACTGATCCAGGAAATAGTTGATGTGTATTACAATAGATTTATAGAAGTCATATTGAAATATAGGGAAAGTAAGTTGTCTAGGGAGGAATTGCTGAAAATAGCAGATGGAAGAATAATGTCGGAAAATGTTGCGTTGGAAAATAAGTTGATAGACAAAATTGGTGATGAGACAACCGTAGAAGAAACTCTAAAAGAGTTAACAGGAGAAACGGTAATAAGTTATGTCAAAACTCCAAAAAAAAGAAATATCTTAAAAGAATTGATAGGAACATATTTTAACTTTTCAGCTTTTGGTGCTCTATTAGATTTTAGGCATAGGTATCCAGTAGTCTGGTATATATATTACTAAGGAGGAAACTGTGAAAAGGGTAATAGATTTTACGTATAAATTTTTTTTCAACTTTCGGGAATTTTTAGATGAAATACAGAATGATAGCTCAGTGTTACCAACGCTTGGAGTAGTAGGTATAATAGTAAGCTACTTTTCAAGTTTTCTCTATTCTGAAAGAATTGATGTGGCTTTACTTTCACCATTATTAGGAATTATTGTATATTTTACGTTTATAACTTTCTTAATAGGTATTGTGATACTGATGGGAAAGAAAAGTGTGATAGAAACGAGTAATTTGTTATGGTTTTTTTTCTCACTTGGGTTAATAGATATTTTGTGGATAGTTTTATGGGGGCTAATTGCTTTTGTTAATCTGAAATTTTTTATTTTTCTGGTGACATTTACGTGGAAACTGGTTTATGCTACTATTGGTCTTTCCAGGTTTATAAACACCTCAAAAGGGACTGCCCTGTTGATTATACTATCTCCTACTGTTATAATAGGTATCATATTGATCATAGTACTAGCGATAGGGTATTACTCATTACAGGGGATAGATTTGCTTAGGATATAGAAAGGGAAAACTTGAAAATTTTTACTATGTAATCTAGAGCACTTGGAATGGCTTTTAGAAAATCTTCTTCGGTGTAGTTACTAACAAGAATTCTTTGTAAAACCATTTCGAAGCAGACTTTCAGAAAAATGTCTGACTCGAGAATGTTAATGACTTTGTATACGTTGTTTCTTGATTTTTGTAGTAGAATGATTTTTTCTTGTAGTTCTTTCTCGAAGTCTGCATAAATTTTCTGATGGCCTGTGATAGGTTTGTAGTTCTCAAGTAGGGTAGTTTTTATGTTTTTGATCAAATCGGATTTGTCTGAAAGTTTAGAAAAGTCGAAATCCCTCATTAAGTCGAGTTTAACACCGCGGTATGTGCAGTCATATATTTTTGAGTTATTTTTGTGAAAGTAATCTTCTATCCACTTTTTGAAAGTCATCATTCTGAGGTCGGTGAGAACAAGGTTATTTGATTTGGATGGTTTTAAAAAAACCGGGTATTGAGAAATAACGACAGTAGGATCGTATCTTTCAAGAAAATTATCTCTTGTTTTGAACTCTTTTTCGAAGTAATTATGTTTACAATATATTTTCCCATCCGTATAAGATAAATCGTTTCCAAAAAGCAAAACTTCACTTGCACCTAGTTTGAAAGATAAATCGATTGCGCTACATACAACGGATCCTCCTACAAGCACTTCTCCCTTTTCACCAACTTTTTTTTTCATAAATTCCCACATAGGAAATGGGGCGTCAAAAAGAAATATGTTCTTCAAGTCGATAAACTCGTAAATTATGCTCGAGTACGAAACATCACTAACGAATAGCGTTTCTGATGGTGAAAATTTTTTCAAATTCTGGGTAATAGTTTTTAGTGAAACTTCGTAGGTTTGATCTGTTATATTTTTCGTCAGTCTGAACATAGAGTTTTGAATACCTTCGATAATGTAGATGAAATTTTTCCACTGAGAATCTACGGTAATAACTATATCTGGTATGATATCGTGTTTGACAAGTACTGGAAAAGCTGTATCGCTACTTACTATAACCATCTTATTTCTGTGTAATTTTATGATATCGATGTCGCGATCCAAAGAAGGTCCTGCCCCTACTACTGCGAATGTAAGATCTCGAAATTTGCCGAAAAGCTCTTTTACTCCTCTTGCTTTTGTGATATTTCTGAAAGAGGATACAAGGTTTCTAAACCATATCTTTCCGAATTTAGCAAAGGTGTTTTTGTTAATTTGTAGATTAGATAGATAGTTTTTAACGTAATCGTGTATTTCTCTAGCTAAGCTAAAATTAGATATATATTGAGTATTAGGTATAAATTCGAAGTCTCCTAGGTTTGTTAGGAAGTTCTTTATCTCTTCTATATCCTGGGAACATAATACACTCAGGTTAGAAAACTCGTTTAGCGGAAAAACATTATTCACAAGGTTATAAACCTCTTTAAAGGGTTCTACTACAAAAACATTCTTGTTAGGGTAGGTTTTTAAGGTTTCTATTATAAGGTAAAAGTTACCAAGGCCCAGGAATACCAATTGTTCTTTTTTGAAGTGAATTTTTTCTAGAGTTATCTGGGCTTCTTTTTTAGGGTAAAAGTAACTCGCTAGAAAGAAACTCTTCTCTCCATCGCAAACTTTTATAGTGTAGGTAGATTCTTTTGTTTGTATGAGATTAAATTCCATTCTTAACCCCGAGATATCGTATAAGAGTGGATAGATTTTCAGCCATTTCTGATAGGTTCCAGGTAAAATCAACCGCTCCTAATTTTAATGCGCTTTTTGGCATGCCGAAGATTGTTGAACTTTCTTCATCTTGGGCTATAGTTATTGCACCTGTATTGTGCCACTTCTTGAGTCCTTTAGCACCATCGGCTCCCATGCCTGTCATTATTATTCCAATTCCGTTTGGTCCTACTGCTTTCTCTAGGCTTTCGAAAAGAAAATCGACTGATGGTCTGAAAGAAGATTTGTAACTATCTGGTGGTAAAACTCTTATGACGAGTTTATTTTCAATTTTATCTACTATTGTATGTTTGCCACCGGGAGATATTATTATTCTTCCTTTTTTTATTTCATCGTAATCGCTTCCTTCTATTATTTCAAAGTGTGGAAAAGACCTCTGTAAAGAGTTTGCAAATTCTTTTGTGAAGAGTTCTGGCATATGTTGTGCTACTATTATTCCTAAAGGAAAGTCTGGGTTAAGGTCAGAAAAAAACTTTCTTAAGGCAGGTGGTCCCCCTGTTGAAATACCAATAGCAACGATTTCTGGGGTTATTTTTTTCAGTGTAGCAACCTCGTATATAGGTGGATTTTTGAAAGTTATTTTTTCTTCTGGAGTTGAGATGATAACTTTGTTATCAGAAACGCTAATTTCGAAATCAGACCTTTTCTCCTTTTTTTTGGTCCCCCAGAGTAATACTTTCTCGATTATTTGGTTTCTGACTTTTTCAAGGTCTAGAGATATAGGTCCTGAAGGTTTAGTTATGAAATCTTTTGCTCCTAATGAGAGTGCTTTGAAGGTTATTTCTGCTCCTTTTTTGGCAAAGGAACTTAGGATAATTACAGGAATATCCATGTCGAGTTTTCTAAATTCCTCAAGAAATGCTATACCGTCAACTTCTGGCATTTCTAGGTCTAATATTATTACATCAAAGGTATCTTTCTTGAGTCGCTCTAAAGCAAATTTACCGTTTATGGCTGTGGCTTTTGGGTTTATGCCTTCAACAGAGTCTAAAAACTCCGAAACCATTTTCCTCATCAATGCAGAATCGTCTACTATCAAAACATCTATTGTATTTTTAAACATAGCCTAAAAGTATTCTAAATACATAAGCTGAAATTTACAAAAAATTTTAGAGAAATAACTTCTTCTAAAATCTTTAAGCTGTTCGAAAAATCCGGGATACTTAAAGAATTTCTAGAGAATAAAGCCCCTAAGATTATTTCATTTTTGAAAACGAGTATCAATACCCAAATGTTTCGTTAAACTTTTAGGATACAAATCGGTTGTAGAATATCGAAAGTTATTTAGGTCCCAGTCTAAAGTATGCGGCGAACCCTAAACTTCTGTTGTCATCTAGTAGGTCCATTCCTCTTACCGAGAAAGAGATCCACTTGGCTGGAACTATTTCTAGAGAAACATTGAACACTCCTCTTCCATCATTAGCGAAGAAAGGATCATAGATTATCCTGTAGGAGTAATTACCAAATTCAACATCAAGGTACAACACGTCGCTTATCAAAGCTTTCTGAAGTCCCATAAAAACATTCAGATTCCATCTAAAGGTAGGTGTGAAGGATATACCTGAACCAAAGGTAACATCCCAACCTTCTCCTATTTTAAGCCCTAGAAATCCATTCCCCCCTATTAACATGAGGTTAAAAGCAAGGTCCTGTGGGTCTATATAGAACTGAACATCTCCATAAATACCTAAGCCTGCCTTTGGTATAACATATTTTAGAGATGCAATAAGGGGTTTAGGCCAACCATTTGCATTGTTGAAGTGATAATCGAATGCAGCTCCTATATTAAATCCTGTAAAAGGAACTATACTAATAGCTGGTGATAATACATTTGCATTTACAAATATCCATGAGATCCCCAGACCTACTTCGAAAGGAGCCCCAACATCAAGAGAGGGATAGGATATTATGCCACTGCTACCTGTAGAGGATATACTGTAATCGTTCTGAATGGTATAGGCTGTGGCAAAAGACATAAATGTTATCGCAACAGCTAGAAAAAGAGATACTTTTCTCATGAAAATCCTCCTCAAAAAACTTTTTTAAAAACTAAATGAAATTTTGTAAAGATTTCAATTTAGAATATAATTTATCAGGAATTTATATTTAACAAAAGTTTTTCCTCTTAAAAGGGGCAACTAGGGTGGGGGTCTAAGACACTGTAGCCGAGGTGCTTTCTTTAAATAATGGGGGTATTCTTAGGGGGCGGAAGCCCCCTGTATGTAACTAAAGGGTGGGTGGGAATTACCCTAGATAGATGCTAGGAAAAATTCTTAAGTAGAAATTCCTGACAATTTGTTCTCAAATGTCTAATAGGGGAGTGAGAGTTACTCTAAATAAGTTGCTAGATCAAAGATGATAAACTTGCTTTGAAAATCCACACCCTAGAAAAACCAATATTTGCTTTAGGATTGGGCTTAGAGAATGAAACTTTCTAAGGTTTTGTAGAAAAAATTTTGTAGAAAAAATTTGTAAAACTGTATTTTTATGTTATTGTTTAGAGGTTTCTAGTTTTACCATCGCTATTAGGTTATTAGAAAGCAACTTTTCATAGATAAATTTGTTTTCTTTAACAAACCTTAGGTAATTTCTAGTTTCTTGGAATCTTATTGAGTATGGAAATATCTCAGGTGTTAGGAGATTGTTTTTGCTTAGAGTTTTTGCCCATTTTAATGTAGCTGTGCTGCCTGCGTTGTAGGAAGATATAACCAGCATTTCAATTAACTCTTTATTACTATACTTTTTAAAGAATGTAAATAATTCTACAAGGTGCTTTATACCTAGGTGTATGTTGTTTTCTATATTGAATATTTCGTGGATTTCCATGGGTCTTTTAGAAGTTGCTTCTGCTGTAGGTTTTATAAGCTGCATAAGTCCGATAGCATCGGAAATGGAAACAAGATTTGGTAAATATCTACTTTCTTGTCTCATTATACTGTAGACTAAACTGTTATCTATGAGTGTATTTTTCGAGTAGCTATCGAGATATCTTGATACATACTCTACAAAAGGAGCCGGGTATAGTTCTTCAGCAAATGCTGTGGTGAATAGTGCTTTGTGTACGAAAAGTTTGCTTTGGAAGCTATATTTTTCTATCGCCCTTACCACATATCCTGGTATTTTATATCTTTTGTAAAAATTTATGTATTTAAAGTTGTTTATTCCGTAGAGTTCTGTAGTTTCTAACATCACGTCAAACATTATGTTATCACTGTAAAGCTTTTCCAGAACTTTGTTAGGAATTACATTTGTGCTCTCTTTCACTACTTGATTTCTGATACTTATCAGCATTTTTGGCAATTTTTTTAGTATTTCCTGGTTTCTAACGAGTAGTTCTGAATGCCCGGTGCTTTCCATAAATACACTGATACCTATAAATCTATCTAAATCTTTATCAGATATGTTGGTTTTGCTACAAATAACCATGTATTGTTCAACTATGTTTGATAGGATCAAATCTTTCAGAGTATAATTGCTGAAATTTTCACAAATTCTTACATACTCGAGTGTCAAAGGATGATTTATTATTATTTCAGATATAAGTCTAGCTTTTTCGTAATTGTCTTCGGAAAAAATGTATTTAAGATAAGCCAGTTGTGGGTATACTGTTGTATTCTTGTATAAGGGTAAAAACTCAATTATGAACTTTTTTAATATTTCCAGATTATTTTCAAGTATGGTGTAAGAAATGAAGTTTTGAATATGATTTATCGTTGTATCAGAAAGATAGGACATTTTAATTGTTTTGGTTAAAGCTTTGTAATATATTTCTTTGGATATTTGTTTGTAAGATTTTAGTATAGAGTAGAGGAGTTTTAATTCCCCTTTTGATATGTAAAATTCTAGTTTTTTGGTATTTTTTTTCTTTATCGCTAAGTTTACAGATAAGAAATCAATATCAGTTAGGGTTATTTTGAATTTCGATAAAATTGAGATATATTTTTGGTGGTATAATTTCTTAAGTAAAAATTCGGTATTTTCTAGATTATTTTCATAATAGTTCTTCCAAGCGTTATAGTATTCTCTGAGAGGTTGTGGAAGGTTATTCAGTGTGCTTAGTATTTCGTATCCCAGTTTTGGTGATCCTAGTTTAATTAAACTTTCACCTAGAATTTTCTTTTCTTGTTCGCCGAGTTTGGAATAGTCTACTTTTGAGATAATTTCTAATGTTTTTCTATTTACTCTGAAGTTTTTCGATGATATTAATTCAGCTAATAATGCTATTTTTGAAGGTTTACCTAGAATTGGAGTTATAATTCTCTCGAGTTTTTGAGGTGTTATGTACTTTCTATCTACGCTTCTCAAGTAAAAAAAAGCACCTTCTTCATTATTTTGGTTTATCAGGTTTAGAGCGATGTAATATTTTGCTTCTTCTTTTAGATACGAAGTAGGTATATTAGTGAATATTTTCTCTAGAATTTTTTGAGACTCCGAGTAGTTGGATATTTCACTTAACGAGAATGCTACATAAGAAGATATTAGGTAATCGAAAAAATTGTCTAAATAATTGAGGTTGCTGAATTTTATAACTTCAACATATTGGTTTACTCTGTATAGAGATGATACTAAGATGTAGGCTGTGGAAGGTTTCTGAAAGATTAGATTTGTGATTTCTGGGTTTTGAATATAATTTGTGTATATCGAATAGAAATCTAGCGTGTTGTATAAATTGTGTAAGGCTTCTATATCAACTGTTCCTATATTACTTGGAAGAGGTGACATCGAGTTTAAAAATAAACTTCCGAAAATGATAGCTAGCAACGAGAGAATATTCGAAAATAAGAAGATTTTTAATTTCGTCATATAATATTATAATTATATTCGTTATTTTTCTACATAAGTTGAGACCATGTAAGTATCGTAGCCCTTGCTTTTAAGTATTTCTTTGATTTTGATTGCTTCTTCTTGAGAACTGAAATCACCTATTCTTACGCGATTGAAAATTACGTTGTCTATCAGCTTTTGCGTTATATATACGTTTTGAAATCCATCTTGTTCTAGCTTTTTCTGGATATCTAGGGCTCTTTGTTTGTTTGTGAAAGCACCTACTTGTATAGCAAATTCGTAGGTTACTTCTGAAGATTTCTGAAGACCTATCATTTTATTATACTTTTCTTCCGAGAATGTTCCATCTCCAAGTTGGACTATTTTTATCTTACAGAACCCCACGCCTTCTCTTATCATGTCGATTTCTTCAGCTGCTTTTCTTGAAAGGTCTAGTATTCTACCTTCTTTGAAGGGACCTCTGTCGTTTACCATTACTAATACTGATTTACCTGTTCTTGTGTTCATAACTTCCAGTATTGTACCGAATGGTAGGGTTCTACTTGCTGCGGTGTATTTATTTGGGTCGAAAATCGCGCCGCTGGAAGTTTTTCTGCCTGCGAATTCTTCAGCATAATACGACACATAACCGTAAATATACACTTCTTCACAGATAATCTTTTCAGTAAACAGAAAGCTTAATATAATTACTAATATTGTAAACTTTAACCACTTCATGACATGAATTATGATGAAAGTGTATCTTTCTATCAACTTTAACGGGGGGTATACCCTAGGAATTTCTGCCTGCGAAAAAATTCTCTAACATAGAAAAGGAGAGTTTGAAAAATAAAGCCTCTCAAGAAAATAAAAAGGTCGGGGTGCTTAATGCATTGTGCCTAGGGCACTTTTCTAAAATGGGAGTAATCTTAGGGGGCAAAGCCCCCTGTGATCAACTTACTAAAAAATGGGGGTACACTTAGGGGGTGGAACCCCTTAGAATTAACTTAAGGGTAGGTAAGGATATTGTCCTAATTTTAAAACGGGGGTAATCTTAGGGGGTGGAACCCCCTAGAAGTAATTTATCAAAAAATGGGGGTATTACTAGGGGGCGAAGCCCCCTGTATGTAGCTGAGGGGTGGGTTGGGCGGGAAGTACCCTAAATAGGATGCTAGAAAGCAAACAAACGTTACTTAGCTTAAAGAAGGAGTAAAAATTCGCATCAAATAAAAAATTTACTCTCTTAGAAAATAGGGGTGTCTCAGAGACTCTCTTAAAATAGGGTGCGAAGTCTCCTGTCAAATCTTTTAGATCAGTGTAAAGATATTATCCTAATTTTAAGATGAGAGTACTCTTAGAGGGTGAAGCCCTCTAGAATTAAGAAAGAGGCTTAGCCTCAGGGCAAGTGCCTTAGGTACTTTTTTAAATAAGGCGCTTTCTTTGAATAATGGGAGTATTTTTAGGGGGTGGAACCACCTAGAATTAAGAAAGGATGAGTAGTAATATTATCCCAATTTTAAAATGGAGGTATTTTTAGGGAGCAGGGCTGACTGAAGTTAACTTTTGGGTGGGTAGGAAGTTACTATAGATAGGATGCTAATTTGAGAGCATCAATAGGTTTTTGATGTCATCTTTCAGGTTGAAAACATTTTCTGTGCCTATCCATATTCTATCCTGTTCTAAGGCTTGGAAAACAAACATGTCAATTCCATATACTACCTTAGCGCCGATCGAATTGCTTACTTTTATTAGTTTTGTCTCAATTGGTGTGTAGACAGTATCAAAAACTATATGCTCTGGGGATATAGAATTTTCATCCAAAGGTGAGGAATCAATATCTGGTGTCATACCTAAAGGTGTACAGTTTACTATAATATCTGATAATTTTGCTAACTCGAATCTACTTTCCCAAGGAGAAAAATCTATGTTCGCAAACTGTGAGAACTTGTTTTTCACTTCTAATGCTTTTTCTCTGTTTCTTGCACAGATAGTGATATTTTTTATATTCATTTCTATAAGGGCTAGAATAACAGCTCTTGAAACCCCACCGCTACCTAATACTAAAGCTATCTTGTTATCAAGTGATTTTATCCCCTTGATTTCAAAAGATTTCAGAATACCTGTTACATCTGTGTTGTAGCCAGTTAATTTGCCGTTTTCGTTTTTTACAGTGTTTATAGCTTCTGCTTTGGAGGCGAATCTATCAAGCTCGTCAATGTATTTTATTGAATCAACTTTATGTGGTATGGTAATGCTTAGTCCAGCAATGTCTACATCCTTTACAAATTTGAAAAATGTTTGTAAGTCTTTGACTTCAAAAGCTACATAAATACCGTCGAAGTTCATTTTTTCAAACACAAAGTTGTGTATTATGGGTGACTTTGAATGTTTTACCGGATTACCTATAACTGAGAAAATCTTGGTCTTAGCAGTTACCCTCATATACTCTATACTTGACCAAAAATTTTTCCTATAAAATAACCTGCTAAAGCAGAAACAACACCTATGATTAGTAGTTTTAATCCTCCTTTAAATGGGTTACCGATTGTGAACTTAGATTTTATAAAGCCAACAATAAAAAGCGAAAAAGCTGAAACTATAAGTGAAAAAATCCATGCTATGTTAGGCCTCAAAAACAAAAATGGAATTATTGGAATAAGAGAGCCAATAATAGCTGAAATCCCTACTGTTATGCTAAATTTTGTTGGTTTTTCTTTTTCGACTTTAGCAAGCCCAAGCTCATGACTCATCATCATTTCAATCCAAAATTTTTCGTTTTTCTCGACCACGGATATAACTTTTTCAATATCATCGTTCGACAAGTCCCAACTCATTAAAATTCTTCTAACTTCTTCCTTTTCTATCTCGGGAATTTCTTTTATCTCATTTATCTCTTTATTTAGTTGACTGGTATAATACTCGTAATCAGCAAGTTTGGAGGTGTATGCTACAGCGGCCATTGAAATACTTTCGGCAACTGCAGCAGCTAATCCACCAGCTAAGATGATCCTAATATCTGAGGTAGCTGCGGATATACCGAGAATTACGCCAAGTGTATTGACAAGCCCATCTTGACCACCTAGTATTATCTCAGAAAACTTTGAGGCCACTTGGTGATGATTCTTTTCCTGGATATGCTTTTGGTATTCTTCTTCAGAAACAGGCATACTTATGACCTATCTTGTTACTTCTTCTGGTTCTTCAGCCCACTGTATTTGTTCTAGGGACTGCTGAGCGATTTCTTTTACTTTTGGCATGAAAGGACCTCTTATGACTTTTATGAGTGGCCCGAAAGCTCTTCTATCGCCTATTTCACCTAGGGCTTTGACTATGTCACCTGCCAGAGCTTGATCCTGTGTGTATTCGAGAACCTCTATCAAGACTGGCACTGCTTCTCTGGATTTCATCTTCCCAAAGGAGAGGGCTATACTTCTCTTGACCACTGAGTCAGTGTCATACCTTATTGCTTTTATCATGTATGGGATAAACGATGAATCCTTGACCTTTGCCATGGCAAAAGCTGCCTCAGACCTGACATTCCAGAAAGGGTTAACTTGGACATTACCTACCCTGACGATCCTATCTCTACCTTCCTCTATTGCGTAGATGAGAGTGTCGACTACTTTTTTGTATACTTTGTCTGAGATTTTACCTTTTGCTCCGCCTTCTTCAAAGAGTTGACCTATTCTTCTGATGGCTAGGACTTTGACATACTCGTCATCTATATCTGTTGCTGCTTTACAGAGTTCTTCTATGGATGTGTCTGAGGCATCTAGCGACATGATATACTTTTCCCAATCTTTTTTGAGCTTTTCATCTGAAGAAGTTGTTTGTGCGAAGATTGGATTTATGCTAACTAATGCCAAAACAAATGCCATTGTTAAAACTAGTGTTTTTTCCATAAAATACCTCTGGATCATTTTCTTTACTACCGAAGATTATCAATAAATAAATATCGCATGTCAAGAATTTTAAGTAAAGTCACAGACATTTCTATTTAAGGATTTTTCTTAGCAACCTATCTAGGGCAACTCCCACCCACCCCCCTTTAGTTGGTTATAGGGGGCTTATAGCCCCCTAGTAATACCCCCATTCTTTAAGGAAAGTGTCTTAGACACGAGGCTAAGCCTCTTTGAGGCTAGGCCTCCTTTCTTAAGAAAGTGTCTTAGATACAAGTGCCCTAGGCATCCCCTAAGAATACACATACCTTAGATTAGAGGGATTTCTTTTCAGAGTAACTCTTATTCCGCACTTAAGGTTATCCATAGATGGTTTTGCATCCCAGGATTACTTATTCCCCAGATAGTTTCTTCTTTTTTGTATTCAGGATAACTCCTGTTCTAGATTCTTAAGAATTTCCTTTCAATAACTAATTGTTCTTTAATATTTTCCGATTTATTCTATAGAATAGTGGTGTTGGTTTGGAGGTCAACGTGCGTTTAGCGTTAATCATTTTTTCGGTTATATTAGTGGTTTTAGTGGTTCTTGGAGGAGTTTTTTTGTATCTTAGGTATCAGGAAGATGTGTCTTATAGAAGTATAAAGAATAATTTTGAATTTGGTGTATATGAAAATGTTGTTTCTGAAGGCACTAAATTTCTCGCTGCGTATCCTAAGTCTAAATATTATGATGAAGTTAACTATTATGTTTCTTTTAGTATTTTTAAGTTAGAAAAATATGATTCGGCAAGACAAAAAGTTCTGTCTACTATAAAAGAGTTTTTCAATAAAAATGTGAATAATGAATTTCTAACCAAAAATATAGAATTGCTTGGTGATATTGCAAGGATTGATGGTGGGGTAATGGATCCTTCTATAGAGTCTTTTCTAAAAACAGCGCTAATTAGGACTTCGGATGAATCTTTGCGAAGACGTATAATGACTCAGTTAGGTTATATATTCTTTTACAGGAAAGAGTATAATAATGCACTTATGTATTTTCAGTATTCTTCTGGGGACGAGTTAGCTGAACTTGGTAAAGCAAGAGTTTACATAGAAATGGGAGAATATGAAAAAGCTTTCTATGTATATGACTCCTTCCTTGACTATAGGAAAGATAGCAAATATTACAAATCTGCTTACGATGCATATCAGAAACAGCTGTATGGGTATGCGTTTAGGCTACTCCAGGAAAAGAAATATGATAGGGCAGGGGAATTTTTTGCTAAAGTTGTTGAAAAGTTTAAAGGTAGTGTTTATGAAGATGCTTCACTGTATTGGCTTGGTGAGATATATGCTATAAACAAAATGTATACTAAGGCTATAAATTTCTTTGACAGGGCTATGAGCAACGAACCTAAGAATAAAGACGAAGATGCTCTATTTAAGAAAGCGGTTGTTTTATATCAGTCTGGAGAAGTGATAGATGCTATAGCTACTTTTAGGAAGTTTATCCTTGAGTACCCAAATTCAAGGTTATCTGGTGAGGCTAAGAAATGGGTTGAAGTTTTGACAAAAGAGCTACAATATGTTGATACAGAGGAAGATTAACCTTAGACTGTCGGATAGTGTTAGAAATATTCTACACAAAAGCACTACGAGAAAAGTTACAATTTTTAAATCTAAAAGCGGTTTGGATAGTGCAAGAAGAGAAGGTTTTCTAGTTCATAGTGAATATGATCCATTGAGAGAAGCTATAAAAATCGTAGATTCGATGAATCTTTCACCTGATAATGAGTATGTTTTTGTAGTTTTGGGAGTAGGGCTGGGTTATATTGTGGATGTGTTAGGAGAGAAGTTCTTAAATTCTACGGTTATACCTGTTGAACTTGATGATGACTTAGCACTTGCTTTTATTTCTAGAGGTTATGATTTTGTCGTAACTAGACATAACAAGAATGAAATATTCACGATTTTTAACTTTATAGATTTCTTGACTGTTAAAGATGTAAAGATAGTAGAATTTTTTGGGTCGTATAGGTTTCATAAGGATGAGTATAATTCTTTGTCAAAAGAGATACTTGAGGTTATAAAGTCAAAATTTTCTGACTTGATCACTAAGGTGAACTTTGATAAGCTTTGGATAAAAAATGCTATTTTAAATCTTCCAAAGATTATCTCGTGTGGTAGTATTACTAGGGATATTTTCGATACTTATTATGGTAGTATAAGGGGGAAACCTGCTGTAGTTTTTGGAGCTGGTTATTCGGGATGTAGATTATTAGAAGTTTTAAAAGATTTTAGGTCTAAATATGTTTTGTATACTGTCGATACCGCTCTGAGTACATTGATGTCTTCTGGTATAATGCCGGATTTTGTTTTTTCTCTCGATTCACAGCTCTCAAATCTCAAAGATTTCTATGGTACTGATACTTCTAATTTAACTCTTATAGCGGATGTTGTTGTTTCCCCCGGAATAACATATAACCATACTGGGAATTTGTTCTTCTCGAAGACCTCTCACATTGAAGTAATAGATAAAAAAAACTACGAGTTTTCAAATGAATTCGTGCTTTACCTAGAAAAAAATTTAAACTATACTTTTTTAGGTCTTGAAAGTGGTGGTTCAGTTAGCACTAATCTTTTGCATTTATCTATGCTTATGGAAAGTTCTCATATTTTTTTAATAGGTATAGATTTAGGTTATCCTTACTTGGTGTCACATCTTCCCGGTTCACCGCATCATCAGTGGTTTGTCTCTAGTTCGAGTTTTTTAAACACTACTGAAACACACTTTTTTGATGTGATATTTAGAGATTTTATTGAGTTAAGAGGTGTTTCTTCAGAGAAGTGTGTATCTCATAAGATCATGGAGGTGTATAAAACTTGGTTTGAGAGTATAGCGAAGACTGCAGACATTTCAAGGGTTGTTAACATTTCGGATGGGGTGTTTTTGGAAGGGTTTAATAATATACCAGTAATAGAGGCTGAAAGGTACTTAAGATCTTTTTTTCAGAGCAGAAAAGAAATAATTTTTCCTAGTAAGTTTACTTTAGAAAAACCTAATATGAGTACGGGTAAATTGAAAACATCTCTAGTTAGCTTGACAGATGTGTTGGAAAGTTTGAGGGATGATCTTAGCTTGGAGAACATTAGTGGTTGTATAAAGCACTATCCATTTGTTTTAAATATTTTTAGCAAGTCTCTTTTCCCTTTTTTCAGAGGTACGAAGAATTTTGAAGAAGTTATTCCAGACCTTGAAAGGGATATTAGTTATTTTCAAAAACTATTGAAATTTGTAATTCGAACATTTTAAATACTTATAATAGCTAGCTAATCTAGGTTAGGGGGTATAGTTTATGGATTCTCTTTCCAGAAAGATTAGATTTCAGAAAAAGGTAAAGGAATTTCTCACAGCTTTCGCTTTTCTATCGCCAAACTTTTTTGGATTTCTTCTTATAACTGTTTTCCCAGTTGTTGCTGTGTTTTTTCTAGCAATGACAAAGTGGGATGGTATAACATACGCATCTCCTGCTGAGGGAACTGTTATTTTTTCTCTTTCTAAGCCTGCTGAACAAGATGTCTACATTCCCAAAGGGGAAGTTATCAAAGGTAATGTTGAGGTCAAAAAGAATTTTACAGCCAGGTTAAATAAAAATGCCTATGAGCAGGGTGTTTTTGTAGTTCCATCGCTAGGAGAGGAAACTCTGCTTAGTATAGATGTTAGGTCTAAGGGTGATTTTGAATTTTCTCAAGGAAGTATTTTCGAAGTTGAGATACCTATTGCTGACGAAAGTGGTAATGTCTTTCAGGTGATTGCTAAGTTTCAAACTTCTGCTCCTTTCGAGGTTTCAGAACAAAATACCCAATTTGAGATTCCTGGTAAGTTTATAGAAGTGGTTTCTGGAGAGTACAAGCAAGGTGCGAAAATAAATGCTCAAGAAGTGAGGATTAAAACAGTTTATTCTAGGTTTATAGAATTTACCGGTATAACAACTGAAACAGCGTTTATACAGAAAGGTTCTAATCAAACTATGTATCCAGTGAAAGTCGTTTCTACTAAAACTGGCAAGATTTACAATATACCGGAATCTGTAGTTCTTTCTATTGAAGGTAGACCTGATGTTACTGCTGTTTCTGCGACTCCTTTTGTTAACGGTAAAGATGGAATAATTTTTGTAGGGTTTGAGAATTTTGTTGGAATTGCTAAAGATAGAGAATTTTGGAGGTATTTGATTAACACATTCATATTCATGCTTGAAGTACCGTTAGGTATGCTTGTTGCGATAATACTTGCTTTGGCATTGAATCAGAAGCTTAAGGGGATTGTTGTTTTTAGGACTTTATACTTCTTACCTTATATATCAAATCTTGTTGCGATAGCTATGCTTTGGAGGTGGATATACAACGATCAAGGTTTACTCAATGGTATACTAGTTTCATTAGGTGTTACTAATCCCCCGAGTTGGCTTGGGCATGGAGATTGGGCTAAGGTGGCTATAATAATAATGGATGTTTGGAAGAATGTTGGTTATACTATGCTTGTCTATCTTGCTGCTTTACAGCAGATACCGTCTTTCTTGTATGAGTCTGCTGATATAGATGGAGCTAATGCTATTCAGAAATTTGCATTTGTCACATGGCCACTTCTTGGTCCTACAAACTTCTTTATAATAATAATAGGTATCATAAATGGTTTTCAGGCTTTTGGTTCGCAGTATGTTTTAACAGGTGGTGGTCCGGCAGGTGCTACTAAAACTATAGTCTATTACATCTACAACAATGCGTTCCAGTGGTTTAAAATGGGTTATGCAGCTGCGTTATCAGTTGTGCTGTTCTTCATGATGATGATATTTACCATAATACAGTGGAAGCTAGGACAAGAAGCTAGCCAATCTTCTTGGTAAGCTTTTTAAAGGAGGTATTTATGATGGCTAAGGTATCTAGAGAATCTTTCTATGGTCAGAGTTTAGTCGAAGAGAGAAAGAGAAAAGAAAGAATAAGAAATTTCTTTGCTTATGTAATACTTTCCATAGGTGCCTTGACAATGGTGGTTCCTTTTCTATGGACTGTTTCTACATCTTTGAAAGACCCAGCAGATGTTTATGATAAAAAATTTCTCCCCCAGAGGTTTAGCTATATTTTCGTAGATAATCAGGGCAATTTTTCTCTAAAAGACAGGCCTGGATACGAGCAGATTAGATCTTGGTGGGCAAATTACGTGAAAGCTTGGATATCAGTGCCATTTGCAACTTACTACAGAAATAGTTTGCTAGTTGCTACGATTACTACTTTTGGTCAGATTGTTACCTGTACTCTTGCTGCATATGCGTTTGCTAGATTGAGATGGATAGGTAGAGATACTATTTTCTTGCTGTACTTAGGCACTTTGATGATACCATTTACTGTTACCATGATACCTGTTTACATTCTGTTCAAAAATTTAGGTCTTGTCAATACCCTAATTGCTGTTATACTACCTGCTCTGTTTTCTGCTTTTGGTACATTCTTATTGAGACAGTTTTTTATATCTATACCATACGATCTAGAAGAAGCAGCTTTTATAGACGGGGCAAATAGACTTCAGATCCTTTGGCATGTTATTTTACCGTTATCAAAAGGAGCTTTAGCTACATTAGGTACATTTACCTTCCTTTTCCAGTGGAATGATTTCTTATGGCCATTAGTGGTCTTAAACTCCGAAGAGGTAAAAACAATACCAATCGGTTTAACTGCTTTCCAAACAGCTTATGGTTCTCAATGGGAACTTGTTATGGCTGCATCTCTGATAGCTTTAGTACCAGTCATAATAATTTATATTTTCAATCAGAGGTTCTTTACAGAAAGTATAATGTTGAGTGGGTTTGGTGGAAGATAATCGATTTTAATCAGGAGGGTGTCCCTTGTTAGGGATTTCACCCCCCTATTTTAAGAAAGTGTCTTTAGATACCTCTACTCTCTAAGAGAGTAAACTTTTTCTTTGATGCGAATTCTTACTCCTTCTTTAAGCTAAGTAACGTTTGTTTGCTTTTTAGCATACTATTTAGGGTACCTTAAC
>FWWM01007519.1_pt1 | contig 21809 bp, 15 predicted proteins | sample 2228351 | NCBI WGS metagenome assembly FWWM01 (sample SAMEA103939774, study PRJEB20133) | metagenome
TGCGTTTGACATAGGAATTCTCCCTTTATTAGTCCTTGTATTATCATAATATACGAATTCCTATAGTCATATGATACAAACTTACATTAAGGAGGAAAAAAACGTGAAAGTAAAAAGTTGTCTTGTACTTGTTTTTCTATTTAGCCAAATCTGTTATTCGCAGTGGTCAAATGATCCGGCAGTAAATCTGAGGGTCACAACCCGAGGGCTGCTGCCGCAGATCATGAGCGATGGCTTGGGTGGGGCTTATATTGCCTATAATGACATGCCGCTTAATCCCATTCGTATTTTCGTGCAGCACCTGGATAAATATGGCAACCGCAGTTTTCCAGGCATGGGGGTGATGGTGACTGATTCCAGTCATTTTCAAGCCCAGCGCTATTTTCTGGTTAATGATAATGAGGGTGGAGTGATCATTGCCTTTGACGATTCATTCTTAAAAGAGGGGAAAGGTTACACCCGAGCCTCTGCTCAGCGGATTGACAGTACTGGAAAGAGGCTCTGGGGGAAAAATGGTGTAACTGTGGCACCTATCGACAATCCTCGGAGCCTGGATCTGGTCGCTGCGTGCAGTGATGGCAATAGTGGCTGCTATGTTTTTTGGGGTGTTTTTCATGATCGTCAACACATAGATCTACTGGCGCAACATTTAAATAGCAAGGGGAATTTTATGTGGGACAGCGCCGGAGTTAAGATCAGCAACCAGTTTGTCTCTTACGAATCGTCCGTTCCTTGTTTGGCTGTTGACGATGAAGTGGGGGGTACCATCTGCTTATATTATGATAGTACCGGAGCAAAGTTACAACGGATCAATGCTCAAGGTGATTTTCTTTGGGGTGAAGGGGTTAAACCTTTTTCGGGAGGATGGTGGCCAAACATGAAAAAGGATGGTCTCGGCGGAGTAATTATCACCGGCAGTTATAATACTGTTTATGAAGATAACTTCGGATGGCACAAAGCAGTAGCTGCACAAAGAATCGACAGGAATGGCAATCTCTTGTGGGGAGAAAATGGTGTGGTCATAGCTGAGTCGGGATACCAAGAAACTTTTGCTCCGTCTATGATCATAGATAAATCGATTAATAGTTATATCGTATGGCGAGATATCAGGAGTGGCGCTTCTGATGTGTATGCTCAACGGTTAAATCCGAATGGAATGCCGCAATGGCAAAATTATGGGATAAAAATCAGTCCTGCTAATTCGATAAAAAGTATTATTCCGGACATTGTCTTAGTTCCGGATTTCGGAATTATTGTAGTCTGGTACGATTGGATACAGGAGGGAGATATCCGAACTTTACGAACTCAGCGGATTGATCACGAAGGTCATCGGTTATGGTCAGAAGATGTAATTGTAACAAAAAGACGTCTTTTAGCTTCTCCCCAAGTGGTTTCCGATGGCAATGGATGTGCTATTGTTTGTTGGTATGAAACCCCACCTGAAATTGGAATCTATGCACAACAAATAAGTCGAAACGGAAAACTTGGTGAGGTAATTACAACATCTGTGAGAGAAAAAACCGAAAGAGCTATTCCGAAAGATATTTTTCTTTTCCAGAATTATCCCAATCCATTCAATTCAGAAACAATGATAAGATTCCACTTGTCGCAGGCAAGCCATATTCAACTAAAAATTTTTAATCTGAGTGGAAAGGAGGTGATCACTCTATTAAATAAAAAAATCAAAGCCGGAGAGGAACAGGTTAAGTGGAATGGAAGAGATCATAATGGAGAGAATGTTTCCAGCGGACTGTATTTTGTTAGCCTGAAAACTAATGAGTTCATTAAAACTCTAAAGGTTCTATTAATTCGTTAAGGAGGAAAAGTTATGAAATCAAAAATTGCTTTTTTCACGATGCTTCTGGTTGTGATAAGTGCTCAGGTACTTGTAGCCAACCAGAATTACTTTACCTTGAAACAGCCCAATGGAGTCACTTTTCAAGCCAGAGAAGCCGGTTACTGCTGTTATCTCCACTGGTATGAAACGCCGGAGGGCTATATGGTTGTTCGTGGCACTGATAAGTTTTACCATTATGCCCAACCTTCTCAGGAGCAAGCCTTCGTAGCCTCAAGCTTGAGAGTGGGTATCGATACGCCAATCAATGTCATCAAAGGGCTGGAAAATTATCCCCATGTTGTGGCAAAGATCAAGGCGGAAGTGGAGCGTTTCAATGCTGCAGCCGAACAGAACCGGCAGCTCTTTCTCAAATTACAGGGGAAGCCGGACTATCTTGGTTCATCTGGGACAAGTGGTTTAAGTAAAACAACAACGACCACTAACCTTGATATTGGTGTCTTGCTGGTGGAATTTAATGATCTACCACACCATTCAGATCCCGTGAATGGACCTTATACAAAAGCAAATTTTGAAAACATGTTTTTTTCTGAGGATACCTATTATACATTTCCCAATGGTGCCCACACTCCAAATGGCGAAAGGGTCTTCGGCAGCATGAGGGATTATTTCCAGATCCAATCCAGCGGTGCTCTTGCCATAACGGGCAATGTTATTAATCCAATAGTAGGTGGGTCATTGCGTTGGATTAATCTGGGAAACAGCTCAAGTTATCCACCAGCGTGGGGTGAAGCTCCCCCAACAAATTTAATCGTGGATGCCATCAATACTGCCATTGACAACGGCTGGACGGTAAGTGGTAGAGTCACTTTGGTTATCGTGGCTGGGAGCAATGAAGATTTGTACATTACAGGTGTCGGCTATCCGAAAAGTTATTTTAATCAGAGCCAATTCCGGCCAAGCTTTGATTGGGCTAATTGGCTTGGAGCGCCTTCTTTTCATGAGAGATGTGCTGGTTGGGCTGGCACACACAGCGGTGGAATCAGCTTTACTCATATTGGTATCTGGTGTCATGAGTTGGGCCACGTCATAGGCTCCGGACTATTGGGTGGATTGATGTATCACCCGATTGCTGACGCGTCAGATTGGTCAGCCATGCGGGTCGGCTACCGAACTGGTCCGCTTCGTAAAGGAGACTGTCCTGCAAATTTTGACCCACCTGCCATTATCTCTTATGGTTGGGCAAATCCAACGTTAATCACGTCAAATATGCCGGGCGAGACGGTCAGTTACATTAATAATAAGACACAGCAGAAAGATTTCTACCGGTTCAATGATCCAGGCGGTAGTGGTAGTATGTTTATTATTGAAAATCGTCAATATGCCGACTTGAATAGCTATTTACCGGACTACTGGTGGCAGGCATCGGGGCTGGGAGGTATCGTATTTTGGGAATGGTATGGCTTATACAACAATAATAGAACCATAAAACCTGGTGACGATGATTTTGATGACACAGGCCCTCCTTATTGGTGTGATGGGGATGGTGGTGATCCATTTCCTGGATTATCAGATAATCGCATTATTACAATGGGAACGGCTCCAAATACCAATAATCATAATGGAGACCCAACCGGATTTGCGATTACTAATATATCCAACTCTAACGTAAACATGACCGTTAATTTCATAAAATGCTTGTTAAGTAGCAATACTGCTGAAGCAACTGCGTTCAACAATAGCCGCAGGATAATACGTGATGCTGGTGGTGCCTATCATCTGGTATTCGAGAGTGCGGGTCAGATTTATTATCAAAAATCTGCAGATGATGGCAATTCTTGGATTGCATTCAAACGTATCAATCCCTCAAATTTAATCACAGGTAACAAATACCCCTGCATCGACGAGCGCTGCGGCAACCTCTACGTTGTCTGACAACGGTTGAATGGCAGCACGTACGACATCTTGTATCGAACCTGCAGTTCTTCTGGCTCGTGGAGTAGCGCACAGACTCTGGCAACAGCCGTCGGCACCAACGCTCCCCTGCCGGTCATAGCTGCCAGTGTGCCCAGCCATAACCTGGATCTCATGGTCGTTTACCGCGGCTCCAATGGCCTCAAATACAAGCGTTATACTGGCAACAACTGGCAAGAAGTAGCAGATGTCAACGGCACCACCGGCGCCAGCCGCAACCCCAGCCTGGTCTACAAAAGCAACAGCTATTGCTACTACAACCTCACCTGGGATAACGGCAGCGATGTTTATCATCAACAGTTCTACGGAAGCAGCTGGAGCAGCCCATCAGAAGTGAGTACGACATGGACCAACGGTAATCAATACTCCTCCTACGCCCTTACAGGCAACCTGGATCGTCATATCGTCTGGCAGGCAAGCGACTGGATCGGCGGACAGACACGGCAAGTCATTATGCACAACAAGAATCTAAACCCAACCGTCTTCTCTGAATTCATAGACTACCGTGACTACCTCCGCCCCACCGGCAGCGGCCACAGTGGCGGTGCTTTCACGGTGCTCTGGCACGACCTGTGGGACGCCAAAAACATCCGCAAGGCGCGCTACAACGGATCCTCATGGGAACAAGGACAATTTGGCGCAGTCATCGCCACCAATGGCATGAACGCCTCGCTGTCAGTAACCAATCCACCCGGGGCTTTGGCAAAGGCCATATGGAGCAGCGCCGGCTCCTCGCCCTCTACCCTCACCGTTGGTCCCTCAGATGGTCTGAACAAAAAAGCCGAAGAAGAGACCGTCTACCATCGCCGCATCATATTCTACCAAGAGGATAAAAACGCCTTGGCGCTGCAATTGAGCGAAATGCAACTGACGGCGGCCTCAGGTTGTTTCCACATCGCTTTTCCAGAGGTAAACGACAACGACCATTTAACGCCGCAACAGGCGCTGACATCTTTAACGGTTGCAGGCATCAACATACCAAAAGACGCAGATAGTCTGGTGTTACATGCCACCATCTACAGCAAGAACCTCAGCGCCGTGATGGCTGATGCATCATCAGCCATGGATGTCACCCTCTCGCTCACCGACAGTAAAAAAGATGAACAGCTCTTTCCTCTGTCCACCCTCACAGGTGACACCGAGACCCGGCTCACGTTGCGCGCATCCCTACCCCTACAGCCTTTTCGCGGTCGATCAGTAACGCTGCGTCCGAAATTAGCCAATTTAGCCATTGAAAAATGTCAGGCTGCACTGGTGCACGTTTACCTGAACAACGCACAGGCGCTGTTCAGGGGCGTCGCATCGCAGCCGCTGGCAAAGGCGGAAGAAGCAATAGTAAAGGAAGCAAGCTTGCGCATTCATCCCAATCCGTTCAATCCGGGTACGCACATCAGCTATTATCTGCCGCAGGAGGCGCAAGTCGAGGTAGCCATCTACAACATCCTCGGCCAAAAACTGGTGACGCTGGAGCACGGTCTGAAACCCGCCGGCGAGCACAGCCTCTTATGGGACGGCCGCAACAGCGAGGCCGTCAAACTGGGCGCAGGCGTCTATTTCTGCAAGATGAGGATAGGCAACTGGCTCAAGACCGAGAAGATGACACTGCTGCCGTGAGGGGGTTAGTAATAAAGATTAAAAACTAAATGCAAGTTTTGACTACCAATATAAAAACCCTGGCAGGGATTTCATTGCACAAAACCGGTTCCCTCGGCATGAAACCCTGCCAGGGTTAATAAGATTGATAAAATCAACCTCCTCCCCAAAAAATCCCTGGCAGGGATCTCACCGCACAAAACCGGTTCCCTCGGCATGAAACCCTGCCAGGGTTAATGAGGCAGGATTGATTCCATCTCGCTCCCACCGTTTCCAGAGGAGCGCAAGCCCGCCGCTCTGCGGTGAAAAAATACCAAAACGCCAAAGGCGTGAAATAATTATAGCAAAAGAAATAATAGGCATTCAACCCCGAAGGGGTGACATGATAAAATTTCGGAACGCAAATTTTGGTTTTCGCCGCCTTGGCGGCGCTTTTTTTTTCACCACAGAGTACACAGAGAGCGCAGAACCTACACCAAGGCGAAAGAAAAAAATGCAGAGCATCCTCATCCCCGCGGACGTCGTCAGGGACGACTTTTTGCCATTCATTGCATTTCCTATGTAAAAAAGGGCAAAAGAAGACTCGTCGCTGGTGCTCCTCGACATGACAATTTTTATTCGACACGGAGCGTCCTCATCTTCGTATACATCGTTAGGGACGACTTTTTGCCCTCTTTTAATTCTATTTCCGAATCTCACCCAACGATATCCGTGAGGAGCTTAAACAAAAAATGCAGGATGTGGCGGTGACTTGTCCGTCAATTTGGATCTATTTCTAACTTACATAAAAACAAAAATCCCGAAAAAAGACCACACAGCCTAATAATTTCTATGGATTAAGTACCTATTATTTATTATATTAACAATCATTGCGGCATAGTCGTTTCAAGATATCTCGTCGCTGGCGCTCCTCAGCACGTCAAGTTTATAGAGAATATCTTTAGGGTTTCATCTTATAGCTGAGGGTTTCAATGAAAGGCTAAAGCCTGAATTCCGGCGTGGCGAAGGGAATTGGAGTTTACCGTTGCATTAAGACTTTTAAAGATACTTTTAAAATTCATGTACTATCCATTTAAATGTTTTGATAAAATACAAATCGCCTAATGAAAAATACCAGTTTATATTATACGGCTTGGGTTTTCATCTTTTCTCTTGCCCTGCTCTTGCGCTTACCCTATCTGAACCATCGCCCCATGCATACCGATGAAGCGGTTCACGCCCTGAAATTTGCCGATCTGCTTGAAACGGGTACCTATCATTACGATGCCAACGAATACCATGGCCCCACCCTGAATATATTCACTCTCCTTCCTGCCTACTTGCGTGGACAAACAAATCTTGCGGAGATCGACGAGACGACCCTGCGCTTGGTGCCGGTCTTTTTCGGGGTTATGCTCGTCCTTATTCTTGCGCTGTTTTCGCCTTTGATCGGAAGAACTGCAGCGTTGGCCTCTGCTCTTTGGATAACGATCTCGCCAGCTCAAGTTTATTTCAGTCGCTATTACATTCAGGAAATATTATTCGTTTTCTTCACTTTTTTATTGATCATCGCGGTCTTTCGATATGCTCTCCATAAGCGTGTTTTATGGTCGCTCTTGGCAGGTTGTGCCTTGGGATGGTTGCATGCCACTAAAGAAACCGATATCCTCGTCCTGGCTGCAATGGTTGCCGCTGGCTTGGCGGTATGGTTTTATCTGAACCGTTCAAAAATCCTTGCCTGGCCGAAGGAGATTCTCTCAATGGAAAATAGGAAATCAATCAACTCAGGCCAAGCCAAACTGAGCATCAACAAGCTGCATATGCTCCTTTTCCTTTTATCGGCAGCGGTGTCATCTGCTGTTTTCTTTACCAGTCTACAAGGGTGGTTCGATTCCTTCCGTACCTATGGCGTATATTTTCAAAGGGGCGCCGGCGCCACCCTGCACATCCAGCCATGGTATTATTATCTGCAACTGCTTTTTTTTCATCAGCCAGTGGGTTGTCCCTTGTCCACCGAGGGATGGATATTGCCTTTTGCTTTCATCGGTGTGATCCAATCCTTTCGTAGATCATCCCCCAATAATGCAAAACTCTATAAGGGGCTGCGACTCTTTCTCGTCTTTTTCACATTCGCATTGGCTCTCATCCTTTTTGCCATTCCATATAAAACGCCATGGAATATCCTCACCGTTCATGCTGAACTTTTAATTTTGGCCGGCATCGGTCTGGACGATCTGGCAACCATGATGAAGAAAAATCGAGGGATCATAATTGGTTTAGTCGTGATCGCCTTCGGGATGATGACCAAGCAAGCGCTCTCACTCAACCACAGATACGACTGCCATCCCTGCAATCCCTGGGTGTATGCGCATCCGGGCGCTGATGTGGCGGAGATCACTCACGCGGTCGAAAAAGCCACAAGCGTTGCTGAAGGTCAACAGACTTTTATTCAAGTGATCGTGCCGGGACACGAATACTGGCCGTTGCCGTGGACGCTGCGGCGATTCACACACATAGGTTGGTACGATCATGTAGATGAGTATACACCAGCGGCGCCGATCATTCTCATTGCCCCGCAAGAAGAAGCCGGCCTCATCCATAAACTCTATCATTCACCGCCACCGGGGGAAAGATTCCTCTATCTGCCTCTGTGGCGAGAATACCGGGAATTGCGTCCTGGGGTAGAAATACGCGGTTATGTACGTAAGGATATCTGGGAGGCGATGCCGTAGAGTCGTTTCTTGGATAGAAGAATCTTTCAATTTCAAGAGCTATCCAGCAAATAGATCATCATCATATGCCAACGCCCGTTCACATATTCACCCATGAGAGCATGGCCACGGTGTTCGAAATCCGCATCCGACACGAGGATGCGGTATATGCTCGCCAAGCCGCGGCTGATTGTTTTCGTTTGCTCGATCGCATCGAATCGGAGTTGAGTCGTTACCATCCGAACAGCGACATCGCCAGGTTGAATGTTTTACAGCCGGGCGAAACCCTCCAATTGGGGTTACATGCTTTCACCTGTGTGAAACGTGCTTTAATACTCAACGAGATCACACAAGGCGCTTTTGACATTTGTATTGGTGCTCTTAAGGATGATTTTACCAATCGCAAGCGCTGGTGGCAAAGGTTACTGGCAAGGCGTCAATCCATAGGAAAAGGCCATCTTCATCTCCTCGACGACAAGGGAAAAGTCGCAGTCACCGCACCTGTTCGTGTCGATTTAGGCGGTATTGGTAAGGGCTATGCTGTGGATTGTCTTTTGGATCATCTGCGCGAGTGGGATATTGAGGACGTGCTCATCAGCGGTGGCGCCAGTTCTATCGCCGCAAGGGGAGGGGATTGGCCGGTGACGCTGAGGCATCCACAAAATCCATCTGAAATTCTCGCGCGGCTGGAATTGCATGATAAAGCGATGGGCGCTTCCGGATTGGAAAAAGGCGCCCACATTATCGATCCTCGCAGAGGCCGACCTGCCCGCGATGCAGTGGCCGCCTGGGTCATTGCCGCAGACGCGACCACAGCCGATGCGTTTTCGACCGCTCTTATGGTGCTGTCGCCGAAAGAAGCTCAGGTGATTTTAGCGGCCAATCCCGAATTAGCGGCGATGATTATCTATCACCACGGAAAGAAAGAAACCATCCATCGTTTTAATTTTTTGCTGCAAAGCAATTCGGATCTGATTGAAGAAAAGCGGTGTCTATAAGTTATTCAAACCTAAAGGGATCAATTATCTTAATTTTGTAAGGGGTCTCGGCTTTTGCAAGTTAGCCTCTTGAGCTGCTCCAATCGCTCCATTTAAGTAAGCATTAATTGAATGATCGTATTTGAAAGCATAACGCGAAGATCCAAGAAACCAACGGAGATGCTCTTGCAAAAAGACGTGCATGGCCATTGAAATCCCCAACAACCCACCAAGGGATACGGCGGACATCTTGCAAATTTTTGGTATCCCCCATCGCTGTAAATAACGGTCATCTTTTGCGAAAAAGGACATTTCCATTTATCGTCGCCTTTGGGGACAGGCATCCTCTTTATTCCTGTTCAGAATACTTTTATCAGGGTGTTGACATCCACTTTGGGTGGAGTTATTGGCTCGTCTACTGATGGCATGGGGGTAAAATCAGGAGCTGGAATGTCCTCAACCAGATCGGCAATATAGACCATCCTTCCACTTTTGATGGATTCATTGGCAGCTACCCCGCACAGGATCGAATAGGCGCCGGCGCGATAATCGGCTGCGCGCATATATTTATCGCTATGGTGATCCGGCAGAAATAGATCTTTGAGCATGAGAGGATCGGCACCGCCGTGTCCGCCCTCGGACTCCCATAAAGTCACCTCATAGGCTGGTTCAAACAAGGGGTAGACGCGCGTCCATGTGCCTTCAGCCTTTACCGCACCGGGGATCGATCCGTCGCCGATTATATAAGCGCGCTCTTCACATTTATGTTCGATTCGACCTTTGCTGCCGTTGAAGGAAACCATATACCCCTCCCAGGGCATAAAAGCATGCAGCGAATAACTCATAGTTGCCCCATTTTCATAGGTTACGACGGCTGCCACTGTATCCTCAACATCGATTTCTTCGCTGAAAACACATTGATCGCGATAATAGCCATCGAATTTTTCATGGGTTAGATACATTCTTTTCAGCGGTGCGATCTTTTCCAATGGCAGATAGAAAGGGCAACGAGTGGATACCGGGCAATGACTACATCTTTCCCCATGGTCTTGCAGACCGTAGCGGACTGCCATCTGGGGTGTATAGAATCTTTTTTTACCAACGGCGAATACGCCTTTGGGCAATGTCGATAACCACCAATGCACCAGATCGAAATGGTGGGTGGCCTTGTGAACCATCAAGCCGCCGGAGTATTTTTTCTGGCGGTGCCAGCGCCGAAAATAATCAGCCCCGTGGATGCGATCCAACATCCAGTGAAAATCCACGGAAATCACATCGCCGATGACCCCCTGCATCAATAGTTCCTTGATTTGAGCCCGATGGGGCGCGTAACGATAGTTAAAGGCGACTTTGAGGTCTCGCCCGGTTCGTTTCTGCGTCTGCAGAATGCGCCGGCATTTTGCTGCATCGATGGTCATCGGCTTTTCGGTGATCACATCACAGCCTAATTCCATGGCGCGGCAAATATAGTCATCGTGATAGCAATCGACAGTCGTGACGACAACCACGTGCGGATGGGTATCGCGGATCATTTTTTCGAACTCTTCGGCAGAGTAACCCGGTACCTCAACGCCATTATTCTTGGCCCATTGCATGCGATCCTCCAGGCGGCCACGATTATTATCGCAAAGTCCGACCAACTCGCACTGATCACGGTAGGTGAGGGCGATGGCCTCACTGAACATCTCCGAACGCGAACCCAAGCCTACTTGGGCATACCTCTTACGAAACATTTGTATTCTCTCCTTTTTTAAGTGTACCTCAAGGGAAGAATGGAATTTCTCTCCACGATTCTGGATGGCAAGACAATGTGTTTTGGCGAAAAATCTTTCCCTTCTATGCGTTCCAACAAGATTCGCATCGCTTCCTGCCCCATCTCATAAATCGGTTGATGAACAGTGGTCAATGCTAAGGGATGGGAATTGTCGGCGACCAAATCATCATAGCCGACGATGGAGATCTCTAGGGGGATCTTGATGCCCATTTCTTCGGCCACGGTATATATGATAAAGGCGATGCGATCGTTTCCAGCAAAAATAGCAGAAAATTTATGCCGTTGCGATAGGGCGAATCGGGCATACTGAATATAGTGGCTTTCGATGAATCGTTCTTGATTGGTTATGATCAAGGTAGGATCAATGGCAATACCATGGTCGATCAATGCTTTTTTGTAGCCTTCCAATCTTTACACTTCGCTGCTGATGCGAGTGCTTAACAGAATAGCGATGCGGCGATGACCGTATCGGATCAGCAAACTCGTAAGGCGATAGGCTCCTTGAAAATTATCGGTTGTAACCGAATCGATATTTGTATCGGGAATCTTGCGATCGACCATAACGACTGGAATAGAATGTCGTTTGAACTGCTGCAACAAGTGGCGGTTTTTCTCGTCCGGCGCCACCGTCGGCATAAAGATCACACCCCTGACCCCATGATGAATGAGTCGTTGAGAATGGAATTCGGCTTGGGAGTAGAGATCATCGGTGTTGCATAAAATGATGCTAAAGTTATTCCGTGCAGCTTCATCACCGGCTCCACGTAAAAATTCCGGCGCATAGCCGCTGCGGATATCGTGCACTAAGATGCCAATGATATTCACTTTTCCTGAAACATCGGGGGGCATTGTCACAAACGTCCCTAACCTTCTTTTACGACACAAAAACCCCTGTACCACCAGATTGCGGATAGCCTGTCGAATGGTGGAGCGGGCCAGACCCGTCATTTGCATGCATTCTTCTTCAGTGGGTATGCGATCGTTGGGTTTGAAGATTCCTTGCTCGATTTGATCGATCAACCACGACTGGAATTGAAAATATTGTGGTACAGGGCTATTCTTATCGATCAACATATTGGCCCCTTTGTTGTTATGGGTTCACGTTTCCATGAATATGGGAAAACAAATTGCCTTAACAAAAAAACGAACAGTAAAAGCTGAAAGAAATGTCTCTGATTCTGTGTCAATATCGATCGCCAACTTTCAATACGTTCATCGGATGAAGGATCAGTAATTGTAGTCTCATAATCAAGACGGCTGTCTGGCTAACCTCCAATGGAAACCATCAATTTTAGAGCGATGATCACAGCCACGGCCATTGCTACCGCGCCAAGGAAACCCAAAATATCCACCTTGTTCCACTTGTAGAATTCCCAATCAGAGTTGGGGAACAGTTTGATATGGTCGAAGCGATGAGGATTTTGATAGGAAAGTTCCAGTTCCGCGGCATCGGCAGCCGGATCAGGCAGAGCGGGTGTTTTCATTTTTACAAAAAAACGATCGAGCCGTTTCTTGTCTTCCGGCAAGGTGACCAGTGAAAGTAGAAACAGTATCAAAAAGGGCGTGATCGTGCGAATGATCACCCGCAGCGTTTCATTGAAAGCGTAAGAGTTTTTCGAAAGATCAAAGCCGATTGTATCGAGAAGGATCAATTCAAAGCTGAGCATGCCTTTTCCGTGAAGAGAACCATCCAAATCCATTTTGATCCCTTGCGTCCAAAAGATGGATTTTTTCGGCAATCGATCCACCTTGATGAATTTTTCACCTTCGCGCAAGGGTTGCGGTTTGGGTATCTGCTGTCGCTCTTCGGCAGATAACGCCTCCCATTTCTCTATTTCTCTCTGACGTTGTTGAATATCCACTGGCTTGGCAATGAATTCTCTTGCCAACGGCTGCGGATCGGTCATTTTGAGCAAATAGCTGTTGGTGCGTAAGCTGGGAAAGACCGCAGGTATAACCGAGGGCCCTAAGGTAAAAATGATCAGCGTGGTGATGATAGAAGTCCAAGCAGCCACGCGAGTCGCTCGGCGCCATTTTATCCCTAACCAAAAACTTGCGGCTACGACCACGTTGAATTCCATGCCCAACTTCATCAAAGCAAAGACGCTTTCGTAAGAGGTAGCGATGTAAGCACCGCCGATAAGCACCAAGGCGCCGACGATGCGGCCGACTAACAAATAATGCCCTTCGCTCTTGTTTGGGTTGAGTGGGCGATACAGGTTGCGGATGATGAGGCTGGAGGCGGTGATCATCAAGCACGACGCCGTTGACATCAACGCAGCCATCAGGCAGGCGATGACCAGCCCTACCAGCCCGATTTTCAACGACCCCAACAGGTCATGCGTCGTATACCCCCACACCATATCGGAATTGTTGATGACGTCTTTGTACAGAGCAAAAGCAGCCAAACCCAAGAGTCCCCACAATAACGTACACCAGCGTTTCATATAATTGCCAGTAGTAAAGCCAATACGCGCCGATAATTCATCTTTGGCCGCACCGGTGACCACCACCATATTGGGTACCACCACCACATTGATAGTGACCATAATGGACATGGCAATGATATAATACCATGTAAAATCGATGGAGACGGGGGAGCCGAAAATATCGAAATAGGATTCTGGCAATTGTTGATGCAAAATCCTGAACCCTCCCATCAGTCCTTTGTCGCCATATATCAGATTCATTTTCGACCAGGCGAAGGGAAGCAGCACGATCGAAAGGATGATGATAAACATCCCTTGCAGGAGGTCGGTGAGGAAAGCGGCTTCGAGGCCGCCGATGATGATATAAAACATGACGATGAAGGTGGTCACCCAAATGACCATCTTTTCATCGAGATGGGAGAACACCCGGCGGGGCGCCTGCAGTTGTAATTCATGCAGCCGGTTTTGTGCCTCGGGGGTGAGGGTGCGATAATCGGCTTTTTTCAATTTTTCCAATTCTTCGGCGCGCTGAAATTCTTGTTGTTCGGCCAGCGTCCATTGTTCCACGCTTTTGGGGGTGCAAGCGATAATGGTCTTGCCCATGGCATTGAGACCGGTGCCGATGTTGACCATCATGCAAAAACTGCCGATAATGGCATAGAGCGCCGCAATGCGTTTGGAACCGTAACGATCTTCGAAAAATTCGCCCATGGTCATCACCCGCAGGCGACGCAGCCACGGCGAGGTAATCCAATACATGGGGGTGGCGAAGAGCATGTTCAGGGTGCTCCAAATGCCGCCGGCGCCGTTGGTGAAGGTGGTGGTGGTCACCCCGACAGCGGTCTCTGCCGATGTGGCCTGACCAAAAGCCGCAAAGGTTTGTAAGAGCTTGCCGGTTCTTCTGCCGGCCAGAAAGAAATCGGTCTGGTTCTTGATGCGGCGCATCGACCAGATACCAATGAGGATGACAGCTATGAAATAGAGAATGATGACGAGAATATCGACGACTGGCAGACCGAACATTTTGCCTCCTGCAAATGGTTAATGCGAATTCAGATACTCAAAGACGACCGGATCGTAACAAGAATCGATCTGTAAGCCATCCACACCCCATTCCAGCATTTTGCGCACATCGGCCTCTCCTTGCTGGATGGGATCACCCGTTTGATAATGGGCGACATTGACGCTGGCGATCACTTTCAGTCCCCATTTGTGAAAGAGATCGATCTTTTCTTTGGTAAAATCGGAGGGGGAATTGAAAATGAAATGATAATCTCCCGCATTCTTATAGACATTGCATAGAATCCTCGTCCGTTCCGGTGTGTACCGCCAACAGGTTCGCGCCCTGCCCAAGAACCAATCCAACACCTTATTCTGATTATGCAAGGGAATGCGATTGCAGATAAACAGCGCTTCTTTCATCAGGTCGTATTTGCTGAGAGCCTGATCGATTTGTCGCACATACGGTTCGATTTCTTCGTCGCTGGCGCCCTTTGGATCCACCATGATGTTGATGCGGCCGGCACTGCGCTGGCATACCTCTTCAAAGGTGGGAAGAGGTTCCTGACTTTTGCGCAATCTTATTTGTTTAAGTTCCTCCAGAGTCAAATCGGCGATGCGTATATTCACTCCTGTTTCGCGCAGTAGGTTGCCATCGTGGGAACAGACCACATATCCATCCTTGGTCATTCGCAGATCCACCTCCACGTGGGTGTAGCCCCTACGGATGGCTTCCTCCAATGCTTTCAGGCTATTTTCCGAAAGGGTATCGTTTACTACCCCGCCACGGTGGGCAATCAGCAAAAATTTAGCATTTTTTTTACCCGCCGCTGTAGCAGAGGTTACCATCAAGAGTAATATGCCGAGGGTCAAAAGTTTTTTCATCGTTCTCATGGTTATCCTCTTTCATGTTGGTCGCAAACGTTTTTGGTATCAAAAGCCTTTATCGGGTCGTTGTGGTGGATGATCCAGTATGTAGCCGATGTCGATCATGTAGAGTTGTCGGCCAAAGCCCTCAAAGGTGGCGTCGAAGGATACGATGCGGCCGTCGCGGCTGCACCGTGGATGGAGGTCGACACGGAAGATGCCGCGTTTGGCCGCCAGAGCCTTCAGCTTGGCCAACGGCACGAATAGCTTTGTCGGCCGATGAAACAGGAAAAGATATTGATGGCCTTCGATCTCATAGGTATCGCCCAGAATCCAGTCCTGATACGGTGGCGGCAAGATGGTCGGCGTGATGTTATTGCCGCGAGTATCGGCTATTCTCTCGGCCATCTGTCCGCTGCCGTCGTCTCTGAACAGCGCGAAGAACCGGCCTTCGAGGACCGTGGAATCGTCCACCCAAGTAGTATGACTGGGATCATTATAAAAAAAGCGCATATCGCGGCCGTCGGCGGAAACCGACCAACCGGAGATGTGGAAGGGAGTGTCAAAATTGCGCAGATAGACCATAAAACGCGTGGCCGAAGGATTCCATTCCTCACGAAATACATAGAGATTGGTTTTGCCCTCATAGCCCTGGGGAAAGGCATATTGGGCCAATCTTTTCAGACTGATGAGAAATTGGGTTTTTCCGCTCTCCATGTCCATCTTTTCGATACCGGATTTTTTCGGTGTTTTGCAGTGTTCCCAACGATCATCAATGCCAACGTAACAGGTGCCAGGATGTTTCATGCGCGTAAAATCGTGCGTCAATGCCCATCTGCCATCCTCCGATACATCATAGACCGGCCTGGGTAATGTGCGTCGCTTTCCGGTCTTAAAATGGTAGAGACGGCAGAGGAAACGCTTGCCATCCTTGCTGCGGTCGTTCCAGAGGATCTCGTCCGAATGGGGCCGCCATTGCAGTCGACATCCCTGTTGCCAATTCCAGGCGGTGGTCCGACCGATGGGGTGCCATCTGTAACCATCGTGTAAATCGTAATAGCCGATGATGGCGGTATCCCCTGGGGTCACTTCGCGATTTTGAAAATGAACCTGCATCGCCAACGCATAACGGCCCGATGAATCAAACTGCTGCACGTCGAAATACCAAAAGCCGGTGAAGATGGGTTTTTCCGCCGTGCCGGGATCGGAAATACGCACGATCTTTGCGTATTTCAAATCAGGGGCGTTCATCATCTCATCCCAAGTGGTACACGTCGAATACTCTTCTTGGGCGGAAACAAAAAGAGCGAAAAATAGCAAAATCATCATGACCTGTTTCATTGGATATGCTCCCAAAAGAGGATAGTCTGAGAATGATGGTCGACAATGGAAACCTATGATTTGAGAGATAATTGCCTTGGCTGGCAATCGCCGGCCATCTTCTCCCTTAAAAATTTTCATCGGTTGTCTTGGTTTTTCACCGCCAGTTACCTCTTTTAATGAAAAACGGTTGTGTGCACACGATGGCTTCACCGGCGCCATACACTTCTATCCGAAAGTAAGTGGCGCCTCTGGGCAGACTTTTCAGTAAAAGACGGTCGCCCGTACCAATCCGTTGGCCCATGCTGATCCACAAAATCGAATCGGCGGCGGATGCGTTGACCATCACGGTTCCCTTTTTGCCATCGACTCTAATGCTGTGGATGATGGGGCAGGGAACACCTTTATGGCCGCGAGGCGCGTGGACGAAATAAAACCGGCCATCTTTCATGGCCTGGCGCACCTTCTGATGATCGAGTGCTGGCAGGAGCATCACATTCCAATCGCGGCCGAGATCGCGCAAGGAGTGCATATCATCATTAGAAAAACCCCAAACTGACCTCTCAGCCGCTAACTTGACCAGCAATGAATCCCATCGCAGCCGATCATGCGGATAGCGATTGCCACAATTAAATACTTCGATACCGATCAGATGATCATGGGCTCGGAACAAATCGGTGTACCAATCGAGCGGCCGTTGATAACGCCCTGGATGAGCGAACACCAGCATGCCATTATCAGCAGCCATGGTGTCGAGGCGGCCATCGGCAAAACTTCCGCAATAATCGCTAAAATAGCTGAGAATGTCATGGCCCTGATATTTGAGCTCACCGCCCTGGATGTCGATCAAACCTGTGGTGTCGGGATGGACATCCAGAAAATGTAAATCTTCTATCGGGATGGCTTCCCCTTCCTCCGGTTTGCTGATGCGATCGTGGACGCGCTTTTTGGTTTTTTCGCTGGCCTGAAATTGGGAAAACTTTTCCCACGGATAGGTCACGGCCATGTGATCGGTAATTGCCAAGATTTTATAATCCAGCCGGCGATAATGGGCTATCACTGTTTGTGGATTTATCCACCCATCGCTCACCATGGTGTGGCTGTGTAAATTGGCCTTATATTGGCCATATCGCCGCCAATCGACGGTTTCATAAGGATGTTTGATATGCCAGGCAGGATGGCAGCCAGCCAGGAAAATAAAGATCAGCAACGATAAAGATCTCAGGGGATGAAAAATGATATTTCGCAATTGGTAGTAATGAGATGACATCGTTTTTTGCCAGTGATTTTGCATGGCTCTAAGAAGGAGGTGGAGTTGCTTCCTTTGCCGATTTTGGTGAAGATCATCAATCACCCATCGCCATCGGTTACTGGGTTTCCAGGGAAGCCCATGGTTTGCCCTGCGACTCAACCATTGATCTTGTGAGGGTGCGATCTTGCCATGAGAATAGGATGATAAAAAATTTTTTCGCAGAATAGGTGTCATCGAAGGGTTATATCTGGTTTATTTCTGATTGAGTCCACTCATATAGATTTCTTCAAAAAGGATTTTTTCGTCGATCTGGATCGCTGCGGTCTGGAGAAACTCGTTACGCAATTTGTCATAGGCCCATTTCACTTTCTGCTGCTCGGCGGTTTTGATGATTTCCGGCTTTGCTTCTTCGAAAGGCAAATATTGGTTTTCGTAATTCAGCAGCATGACGACGGAATAGCCATCTTTGTTTTTCAGCGGCCCATAGAGATCGCCTTTGCCCAATTTAATGCAGGATTTGCCGATGGGGTCATAATCATTCTTGCTGATGGTGCCTAAAAAGCCTTCCTTTTCTTTTGCTCCTGGTCGATGGGTAAATTTTTTGGCGAGTTGCCGAAACACGGATTCGTCCTTTCCCGAGGCTATGATTTTTTCGATTAGATCAACGGCTTGTTCTTGAGAGGGAACCAATATTTCCAGCACCTGCATCTTTCGATCGCGCAAGAAGCGCGGTTGCTGTGCTTGATAATAAGCGAGATAATCGGCATCGGAGAACTGGATGGTATCGGCCACGGTGTGAACATATAAGTTGGAGAGCAGATGGGCGCGTTTTTCTCGCAGAATGTTGCGCACCGTTTTTTCGCGGTCGATGTGTTTTTTCGCGGCGATCTGAAGGAGGAAATAATTGCGCAAACTCTTAGCCACCGCAGCGTACATGCCCTCATCCAGCGTGCCTCGGGGCAGGGTACGAAGATAGTGGACAAAGTCTTTGACTTTCCAGGCGCCGCCATCATAGGTGGCGATTGTTTCTTGCCAATATTTTTGCAGGAGGTTGGTCAGGTTACGATCGAGGAATTCCAGATCCGAATAAGCGGGCAACAAGGATTGTGAAGAGCGGCGCCTTTCCATCTCCAACTGGCGAATGAGGGGCACATTCATCCAGACATTTTTTGAATTCATCAACTCCTTGATGCGCAAATCGGCTCGGTGGGCTAACAAACGATGACGGATTTTACTGCGAATGATCTCCCGATAGGCCTGATATTCATCTTCGCGGGCAATGGGATTATAGATGATATTTTCCAATTTGACGATGTGCCAACCGAATCTGGATTCAAAGGGTGCGGAGATTTCGCCGATTTTCAGAGAATAAGCCACGTTTTCGAAATCCCAATCCATGTCGCCCCACTGGATAAAACCGAGATCGCCCCCATTATGGGCCAAGACGCTGTCGCGGAAACACGTACGAGCCAATTGCTCGAAACTATATCCTTGTTGCAGTTGTCGATAAAGCCGATCGATTTCCGGTTTGGTTTTGGCCACGAGATGACGGACGTGTAGTTTGCTGCCCATGCGTTTGAATGCCAATCGGACGTCGCGCTCGGCGATCTCGCCTAGTTCGGCGGCGATCTCTTTTTCATAGAGGCCGTGGATGATCACTGCAAGGGATTCGGCTTTAAAAGCCATGCGAAATCCGCTCAGTGTATCCAGTTTAGCTTCGTGGGCTCTTTCTGCCAGATGATAACGCAACAGCATGCTTTGTACATGTTCGCTGCGCGGTTGCGGGCCGTCTTTGGCTTTTATGGAAAAATAGCGCATCTGCTCTAGATAACTGCGGGCGAAAGCGGCTACGGAAACAGTGTTTTTACCATTGCGAGCTAAAATGCGATCTTCATCAGTAGGGCGGCTACAGCTCAGGGACAATAGAATTCCCATACAGAGGAGCCAGCCAATAAACATGCCCGGTGCGGAGGTAGTTTTCGATTTCCACTTACGAAGATAGGTGAAAAAATAACTAATTTTTTTCATATTGTTTACAGTAAGTTTAATGGAAATGGATACATTATATTGATTATTCTTTTATTGAATTATTGTACGATCAATTGTACAATATAATATTTAAAAATGCAAGTAAATTTTTTTCATTTGTGACGCTCGAAGTGATCGCATTTGCAATATTATTGGCACCGATGGTGAGCGTTGAAAATGGGCAGGTTGGCATTGATATTATTTAACATGGAAAAGGTATTCCGTAAAATTCTCAACAACCTCACAGAAAAGCCATCGGCTTTACCATTGCTGTCGTGAAAAGATGATTAAAGATATAATTACAATAAAAATAGTATCTTATTATCATGCTTCTTACCATGTTTTTTAGCGCTTCGTCGCACCTAAACGGTACTTGTTGTTTTTAAGCCCATGATACGTAATGGATCATCATTTGTTTAAATCAAAATTTATCAACCAATCTATCTCAACCTTTTTTTTTTGAGATGGGACTATTGGTAAAAATTTTTTCCAATATATGAAAATTTTTCAAAAAATACTTGCTTTTTTAAAAAATATATTGTACAATTGATCGAACAATAACTCAATAAAGGATGGCCTTATGATTATAGATGAAAAGAGTCCCATCCCCAAGTATTATCAGCTACAAATCTGGCTGAAAGAGCAAATCGAACAAGGCTTTTTCAAAGCTAACGACAAGATTCCCACCGAAGAAGAATTGGTTCGCGATCTTCATCTTTCCCGCGCCACGATCAAGCACGCCATTCAGAATTTGGTGGATAAAGGTTACTTGATCCGCAAGAAAAAGTTCGGCACTTTTGTCAATCCCGCCATCCACGACAATGGTAACGATCTGCGCATTGGTTTATTGCTCAATTTTTACAAAAGTGGATTTGGCATCGAACTCATCAGAGGAGCGGCGGATAGAGCCTCTGAGCATCGTTGTCAGCTGGTCCTCGGTAACACCTTTGATGTGCACATACAAGCAGAAGAACAATGCCGCCGATTGATCGACTGGGGTATTGATGGGGTCGTTTATGTGCCCACTGCTGCCTCGGATGATAATAATCGTTCCATCATCCAGAGCTTCCAAAGCCACAAAATACCAGTCGTCATCGCCGATCGTTTCATTCCCAATTTGGAAGTGGATAGTGTCGTGACCGATAATTTTAACGGTGCTTATAAATTGGTAAAATATATCATCGAAAAAGGCCATCGGAAAATTGCCATCGTCATCAATACGCTGCTCAATACCGCGCGCGATCGTCTGGCCGGTTACAAGCAGGCGCTTATCGACGCTCACCTTCCCATCGACTCGCATCTGATCTTCACCATCGATGAACATTCCTCTGATGAAAATTATTTGGATATTGCTCATATGGTACTCACACAGAAAAAGACTTTTACAGCTATTTTCGCCGAGAACGATAAAATCGCCCAAAGTATTTGTACCGTTGCACCTCAATATGGTATTGTTATACCCAAGGATCTCTCTATAGCTGGGTATGACGATATTCCGATGATCGAGAACGGGGGTACGGCGTTAACCACTGTTCATCAACCGTTATATGAGATGGGACAAAATGCCATTGATCTCCTTCTCAAACGCATCAAGGGCGACACCAGCGAGACCAAGACCATCCTCTTGCATTCGCATCTGGTGGAGCGGAATTCGGTTCTGCCACTTTAGAAAGAATCGCGTGGCGTTGCATAATGTTTAACTGATAGGTTGGCATTCTCTTAGATGATTTTGTTGTAGATAAGAAAGGACCTAATAATCAATGTTCATAATCTCAAAGGAGTTATTATTATGAAGCGGGCATCGATCCTGATCATATGCATATTTTGGGCGATGAGTACGACGGTTTATGCCGGCCAGACGGGAAAAATCGCCGGACGAGTGGTGGATGCAGAAAAAAAAGAGCCGCTGCCCGGCACCAATGTCTTCATCGAAGGCAGCAGCTTTGGAGCTATTACCGATCTTAATGGTAATTATTACATCATCAATATCCCGCCGGGTAAGTATACCGTCGTTTTTCGCAGCATTGGTTATAAGACGAAAAAAATTGAAGGGGTCTTGGTGAACGTCGATGTAACCACGCATTTGTCCACTGATTTGACTTCTACGGTAA
>FWWM01007522.1_pt1 | contig 21800 bp, 15 predicted proteins | sample 2228351 | NCBI WGS metagenome assembly FWWM01 (sample SAMEA103939774, study PRJEB20133) | metagenome
TGGTGATAGCGATCCGCCAATTACCAATTACCAATTACCGCTCGCAACTCAGTTGTCTTTCTTCTGGGCCTGCATCTGCTGCAGCGTGCGCTCGAGCAGCTCGTTCTGAGGGTTGGCCTTCTTGGCCGGCCGATCCTCGGCGGCGGTGGCCATCTGCGCACGCTTGATGCGCTGAGCGCGTTGCAGTGCGGCAGCGAATGGGCTCAACTGTTCGTCGGGGCCGGACGACAGGGCGTACTCATCGGCTTTGAGTCCGTCGAGGGCGAGGTCAATCTGCCGCTTGTTGGGGTCCACCTTCAACACGCGCACATTGACTTCTTCGCCCTCAGTGACGAACGCGTGCATGTCGTTGTAGCCGACGCCGAGCGACGAGACGCGGACCAGCCCTTCGCGCTCCGCGCCGATATCCACATAGGCGGCGTTGCGCTCGACGCGCGTCACCTTGCCGGTGTAGCGATTGCCTTTCTTGATCTTCTCCCAGGGCAGCTCGGGCGGCTCGACCATGGTCAGGCCGATGCGCCGCTTGCTTTCGTCCACTTCGACCACCCAGACGTCGTCTATCTGGTCGCCGACTTTGGGGCGAACGCCTTTCGGCATGAGGTTGAACGGGATCAAGCCGTGCTTGGGGCCGTCGAAGTCCACGAACACGCCGAAGCTCTCGACGGAGACGACCCGGACGCCACTGAGCTTGGCGCCGATCTCCAGATTGCTCCAGTCGTAGGCGGATGGCTTGTGCATGGTCAGGTCAATGCGTTTGCGCTTCGGATTGACGCGCAGCACATAGACCTGAACGTCATCGCCGACCTGGAAGACGTCGGCGACGCGCAGCACCGGCTTGTCACTGACGATTTGCGAAATGTGCAGGAAGCCGTCCACGCCGACGCCGATGTCCACGAACACACCTCCCAACTCGACGCGCGTCACCTTGCCCTTGAACGCCATGCGCGGCTTGAGCGTAGCGATGCTCAAGCCGGTCTCGGCCGGGGGATGGCTGGTGGCTTCGGCGCTGGCGATGCCGTTAGTCGCTGGGATTGCAGGATTCTCGTCGCTCACAGGGAAACCCCTTTCGTATGAATTCATCAAAAAGCGTCTGAGGAGACGTCAATAGCATTGAAGGCCAAGCAATTCTAGCCGAAATCTGGTCGGATGTCGAGGATTTTGGCGATCGCCCAATCGCCGCATTCTGGATCGCCTGCTGGTTCGCGAAGCCGTGCGCCGGCCCTCGATCTGCTGACGGCAGCAACCGAAAGGTAGAGGGGCGATTTGCAGGGGACATTTGCATCCCTGACGTTGTGTCGAGCGCGCAGCCTGCCATCCGGATCTGTGTGGGTGAATGTGCCCGCCTGCTTGCGGGAAGTGGAACGCTATCGTTAAAATCCTTTAAACACATTGCTACAGCCTGGAGGCTTGTTTGTCATGAAGGAATATGGGACCGAAAAGCTGCGCAACGTCGCGTTGTTGGGACATGGCTCGAGCGGCAAGACGACGTTCGCAGAGGCATCGTTGTTCGCTAGCGGCGCGACGACGCGCATGGGCAGAGTCGAGGACGGCACGACCGTCTCGGACTACGACGAAGAGGAGAAGCGTCGCAAGCAATCCATCAGCCTGAGCGTCATCCCCATCGAATGGAAGGATCACAAGATCAACCTGCTGGATGCACCGGGCTACGCTGATTTCTATGGTGAGGTGAAGAGCGCCGTGCGCGTGGCAGACCTCGGCTTGATCTTCGTGGACTCCGTGTCCGGCGTGGAAGTCGGCACCGAACTGGCCATGCAGGCGGTGGATGAAGCTAAGATCCCGCGTGCCGTGCTCGTCAGCCGAATGGATCGCGAGAACGCCAACTTCGATGCCGTGTTGTCGCAGTTGCACGAGGCATTCCACCAGGACATCGTGCCGCTCATGTTGCCGGTCGGCAGCCAGCAACAATTCGCCGGTGTGATTGACCTGGTCACGCGCAAGTATCTGAAGGGTCCTGCTGGCGAGGTCGCCGATATCCCGGCCGACATGGTCGAGGCGGTGGAGAAAGCGCGCGAGCGGTTGATGGAAGCGGCGGCCGAGGGCGAAGACGAGTTGATTGAGAAGTGGTTCGAGGTAGGCAACCTCACCGACGAGGAGTTCATTCGCGGCTTGCGCAGCGCGATCCGCAAGCGTACGTTCGTCCCGGTGTTTTGCGCGGCGCCTGCGTCTGGCATCGGCATTCACGCCATGTTGTACTCGCTGGTCAGTTACGCGCCGATGCCCTTCGATATGGGCGCCGATCCCGATGACGGCCAGCACGGTAACGTGCTCTACATCTTCAAGACCACAGCCGATCCGTTCGTCGGCAAGATCAGCTACTTCCGCGTGGTCGAGGGGCCGGTGAAGGGTGGCGATACGCGCCTGGTCAACACGCGCACGAACGAGGAAGAACGCATCGCCACGCTGTTTGTTCAGCGTGGCAAGGAGCAGATCCCCGTCCCCGTATTGCACGTGGGCGACATCGGCACGGTATCCAAGTTGAACAGCGCGCAGACCGGCGATACGCTATGCGATCGGGCCCATTGCGTCCAACTTCCGGCCATTGTGTTCCCCAATCCTCTCTTCGCCGTTGCGCTCCACCCGAAGACAAAGAACGATGCTGCCAAGATCAGCAGTGCTCTGGTGCGCCTGTGCGAAGAGGATCCCAGCCTGCGACACGTCAATGACCCGAGCACGAAGGAGACTCTGCTGCTCGGCATGGGTCAGGCACACATTGACGTGGCGGTCCATCACCTGCACAACAAGTTCGGCGTGGATGTGGAGACCACCGTCCCCAAGGTGAGTTATCGCGAGACGATCATGAAGCACGGCCAGTCGCGTTACCGTCACAAGAAGCAAACCGGCGGCGCCGGCCAGTTTGCCGAGATCGAGATGGCCGTCGAGCCGAGCACGCCCGGCGCTGGCTACGAGTTCGAGTGGCGAGTGTTCGGCGGCGCGATCAGCAGCTCGTTCCAGGCCAGCATCGAGAAAGGCATCAAGCAGGTGATGGAGTCCGGCGTCGTCGCCGGATATCCGGTCAGCGATGTGAAGTGCATCGTGCTCGATGGCAAGGAGCACCCAGTGGATTCGAAGCCCATCGCCTTCGAGATCGCTGCGCGCAACGTGTTCCGTGAGGCGTTCGAAAAGGCCGACCCGGTGCTGTTGGAGCCGATCTACCGCTTCACTATTGTCGTGCCGGAAGCGAATGCCGGCGATGTAATGAGCAGCTTGAAAACCAAGCGCGCGCAGATCATCGGCATGGACCAGCGCGGCAACAAGACCGTGATCACCGCCGATGCTCCCCTGGCCGAGATGCAGCGTTACTCCACCGACCTGCGCAGCCTCACTCAGGGGCGAGGCTATTACGAGATGAAGTTCGACCACTACGCGCCTGTGCCGCCTAACCTGGCGCAAGCCATCATCGCCAGGCATAAGGCCGAGGCGAAGCCCGAGGAGGAATGACCGCCGTTCGCGACCCATCCGGCGACGCGTCCACCAGCCCCTTCTTGCAGAGAAGGGGCTTTTTTTGCAACACCATTGTGTTCATGATCGGCTTTCAGACGGTGCAGAAGTGCTGAAATGTTGCGACTGTCTAAGCGGCGGTGCTGATCGCCACCGGCTCGTTTTGCTTCGCACACGCAGCTCGAGTGGAGGATCGGCGGATCCGTCGAATGGTGCTGACATGCTCGCAAAAACGACGATAATAAGGGATGAGGTCGTCCGGGGGAGGCTGCCTCGCGATGAACTCCTGGAAGGCATCAGTGATATGGCAGTTGCGCTCCAATGGCATGTCGTTTACAACGGGACTGAGCCGGTTGCACTTGCGACGTCACGTTCTGCAGAGACGGGCGTCGGCAAGAAGGACGTGCTGCTGGTGGTGTGCGACTGCAAGCACGGCCATGTACACGACTTTCATGCCGCAAGCGTCCTCGCCCGCCACATCTTCGATGCCTATCATGCTCGCGAAGGAAAGTCTGCGCTGAATGGTGCTGAGCTCTCCGCGGAACGCACCGACATTGCGCGGTGGCTGGCCGACGCAATCATCGAGGGGCTGCGCCAGATCTATCAACAAGAAGAAGGTGCGGTTGTCACGGCAGGTACGTCGGTGGCGAACGATGCGACAGTCCGTGGTGCGCCGAAAGGCTTGACCGCCTCCGTCACCGCTGCCGTCATCCATCACGACAAGCTGTTGGTAGCGCGCTACGGGGATGGCCGCGTGTATTTGTTGCGCGGTGGCATGCTGCAGAACCTGACGGATGAGTCGTTCGCCGACCCGGCCCACAGTGACCGGTTCGAGCCTGACCTGGGGCAACTCGATTTGGTTGGCGAGGATCGCATCGTGCTTTGCACCGAGCCACTCTACCGTCGCCTGCAGGATCCGCAAATTCGCTCGGTGTTGCGCAACACGCCAGCGGCGCGGCGTGCGGCGCAGATCCTGCTTGACCTGGCCACCAAGGCACCGACCAACGACAACATCGCCATCGCGGTGGCCGACTACGTCACCGGCAAGCCTGGCATCTTCGACGCCACGCCGCCGCGTGCGTCGGGGGCGCCGGTCGCCGGCCCGCGACGTGGCACGTTCCGGCGGCTGTTGGGCATCGTCGCCCTGCTGGCGCTGCTGGTTGCCGTCGGGACGGCGCTCTTGACTTTCAGGGAAGAGTTGTCGGCGCTTTTCGGTCGGGTGTTCCAGACTGCAGCGTCCGGCACGACTTCGGGTGACGAACAGGACGTCGGGGCGATCCTCGCTCAGACGGCGACGGCCGAGGCGTTGGCAACTGCGAGTGCAGCCGCTTCGCCGACAGCGACGTCAACGCCTACATCAACACCGACTCAGACACCGACTCAAACCCAGACGCCGACGGCCACTACCCAGCCCACGCCGACAACAGCGCCGATGGTGGCTGTGATCACTTATACCGTTCGTGCCGGCGACACGCCGTTGGAGATCGCGCGTGCCTATAACATCTCGCTCGATGAGCTATTGCGCAACAATCCGGGTCTCGCCCCGACCAATCTGCAGGTTGGGCAGGTGTTGATCATCCGGTCCGGCACAGCATCACCCGAGGTGACGCCGACCGCTACGCTGGTCGCAACCAACACTGCGCCACCACCGACGCCGCGCCCGACTCGCCGACCGCCGACGGCGACACCGCTGCCGCCGACGCCCACGCCTGTGCCGCCGACGCCGGCGCCGACGGATACACCGGCACCCCCACCGCCACCACCGCCGCCGCCTCAGCCGGAGCCACCTCAACCGGAGCCAGCACCAACGGCGGCGCCGCCTTGCTTGCCAGGTACCGATCCATGCCCATAGCTCGGTGCGACATGGGTGGTTCTGGCCGAAAGCGTCCGGAACCGGGCAGGGGAAGGCGACGACAGAGGATGGGGGAGAATTCGGATCAAGCCTTTTCTGCACGTAATCAAATCGAAGTCTGAGCTCACTTCCGGGCTCGAATAGGTAATAATCTCGATCGGCTGGCGGTTGCAGAGGGAAGGAGATCTGCAATTGCCAGGAGGGTTGCATGCCTCGGTTCGCGAAGTTCATCGCCGTCCTTGCGTTCGCTCTTGGATTGTTCGCTACGGCGCTGGTGCTCGGGCTCGGCTTGCAGCCAGCTGCGCTCGTAGCCGCGCCGCTGGCCGATGATGATCCGACCTTGACGCCGACCAATACGGCAACGCCGACACCGACGCCGACCAACACAGCAACGCCAACACCGACGCCGACCAATACGGCAACGCCGACGCCGACGCCAACCAACACGCCAACACCGACGCCGACCAACATGGCAACGCCGACACCGACGCCGACCAATACGGCAACGCCAACACCGACGCCGACCAACACGGCAACGCCGACGCCGACGCCGACCAACACGGCAACGCCGACGCCGACGCTAACCAACACGCCAACGCCGACGCCGACCAACACACCAACGCCAACGCCGACGCCGACGCATACACCCACGCCGACCAACACGCCGAACCCGAATCCGACGATCAGCAGCGTGAGTCCGGAGCCGGGCGTGGCACTTGAGCCATACGTGCTCACGATCAACGGCTCGGGGTATTACGCCGGCACCACAGTCACTTTGGGGAGCACGCCGCTCACCATTGCCTTGCGCACGGCGACGAAGCTCGAGGTTAACGTGCCGGCCCTCGCAGCCGGGACTTATGCGCTGGTGGTGACCAATCCGGGTCCGGGTGGCGGCTCAGCTACGCGCAGCTACACCATCAATAATCCGCTGCCGACGATCAGCAGCGTCAGCCCTGCAAGTGGAACGGCTGGCACGCCGCTGAGCTTCACGATCAACGGCGCCAAGTTCGCCAGCAACGCGACGGTGACGCTGAATGGGATTCCGCTCACCGTGAGCTTCGTCAACAATAGTCAACTGAACGTCAACAGCGCTGCGTTCAACACTGCTGGGACGTATGCGCTGGTGGTGACCAATCCTGGTCCGGGCGGCGGCTCGACCAGCACAAGCTTCACCATTGTGCCCGGGCCGTTGGCGTCACTGAGCATCTCACCGAACGCGGTGAACCTGCCCGCGGATGGGATTCAGGAGTTCGAAGCAGTTGCCAGGGATGCGTTCGGCAACATCATCTCCACGGGTAGCGTGAGCTGGTCGGTGGTCACCACCGGCGCCGGCACCATCGTCTCATCCGGCCCATACAAGGCGACCTTCCGGGCGGCGACTCAGGTGGGCTCATATCCGAATGCTGTTCGCGCCTACAGCGGCACCGTGCAGGCCTCTGCCAGCGTCACCATCGTGCCCGGGCCGCTGGTGAGGGTTGAGCTCAACCCACCAGCGGTATCGCTGGCGGTCAACCAGGCGCAGACCTTTAGTGCAGCCGGCTACGATGCCTTTGGCAACTTCATCCCCGGACTCGCCTTCGAGTGGAACGCAACGGCAGGCACGGTCGTGACCACCGGTCTGGCTACCGCAATCTTTCGCGCGGGTACGACGCCGGGCACTTACTTTGCAGGCGTCACGGCGAGGGCCGATGATGTAACCGGCGGGGCCGATATCGTCGTGCGCGCAGGCAGCGTTGCCGCAGTCGTCATCACGCCGGTCACAGCAACGCTGAACGTGAATGCGGAGCAGCTGTTCACCGCCAGCGTACGGGATGAATTCGGGAATCCGATCCCCGGCCTGGGCGTGACCTGGCAGGCGCCGGAGGGCGGTTCGATCACTTCCTTCGGCGTCCTTACGGCTGTGTTCAAGGCAGGCAATGTTGCGGGCAGCTACGATACAGCCCTGGTTGCCTCGAACGGCTCGGTCTCCCGGCGCGCGCGGGTTGTGGTACTGTCCGGAGCAGCGGCTGCCATCCAGATGAAGGCCGACCCGGCGACGATCCAAATGGACGGCGCCCAGTTCAGCACCATCGTGATCTCCGTCACCGACAGTTTTGGCAACCTGGTCGGCACGAGTGTGCCGGTCAGCCTGACGGTCAGTGGCTGTCCGGGGACATGCGTGCTCGACCCGCCGTCCGGCAACACTGATAGCCGGGGCGTGTTCGTCACTCGCCTGCGCAGCAGCTACGTTTCGCCCACGCAAACCGTCACGGCGAACCTGCTGGTGACGGCGAACACGCCCGGTTCGAGCGGCGCGATGCAAAAGTCGGTGACCGTCATTGGCATCTTCCGTCCCTTTGCCCGTTTCGCGCCGTTGATTGCGAACGGGCCACCGAACAATCACCTGGCCTGCACAGCATATTTGATGGCGCCGCCGGCAAGCATCTCACAGCCGCCCAACAATCCATTCAACATCTATCGCATCACTGCGCGGCGCAGCACGTATAGCGTCTCGATCACCAACTTCGTGACGCAGGGTCGGTTATTGCTGTATCGCGTCGTCAACGATCGCTGCCGCACGCACGGCACCATGTCCGTGTCGTTCATCAGGGAGATCCCCATCACCGGCACATCACTGCAGACTGTGTTGAGCAATCTGGTCTCCGACACGGATTACCTGATCGCCGTGAACGTCACCGGTGCCGCGAGCAATCGCCCCTACACACTGAAAATCGAGCCATCCTGAGGAAGTGAAGGATTGCAAATGCGGAGATTCCGGCATTTCGCCCTGGTGCCTGGCCTGGTCGTAGCCGGCGTGTTCTGGACAGTATGCGGCAGCGCGCTCGCGTCCTCCGAACGCGTTGCAGTGCCATACCGTCCGGTGACGCTGACCTCCATCACCATCAATCCCCCGCTCGCCGATATGGACCTGGATACGACGCAGACGTTCACGGCGACCGGCAAAGACGAGTTCGGCAACGAGGTAACCGGGCTGAGTGTGACCTGGGCCGTGTCGCCGACCGCCGGGGTGATCGTCTCGACCGGACCGACTACGATGACCTTCCGTTCCGGCACGACGCCCGGCGACTTCCCGAAGGCAATCCAGGCGACCTCGGGCAGCGTGGTCGGCACGGCCAACGTCCTGCTGCGACCCGGACCGCCAGCCTCGATTGTGGTCTCGCCCAGCCTGGTCACGCTCGACATCAACGCGACGCAGGTTTTCACCGCGAGCGTGTTCGATCGCTTCGGCAACCTGCGTGCCGACCTCGGGGTGACGTGGTTGACGCCGCCACCGGTTGCCGGCGCCATCGTGTCCAGCACGGCCACCAGCGCGCTGTTCCGCGCGGGTACGGTAGCTGGCACGTTCGGCGCCGGACTACAGGCATCCAACCCGCCGGCGTTAGCAAGCGTGACCATCACCATACGCCCCGGTTCACCAGCACTCGTGCAAGTCGGCGCCTCACCCAGCACGCTCAAGACGGACGGCTTGAGCAGTAGCAGCATCATCGCAACCGTCACCGATTCGTATGGCAACCTGGTGGGGCCGGGCGTGCCGGTGACGTTCGCAATCGAAAGCTGCACCGGGACGTGCAAGCTCGGTTCGGATTCTGGCGTGACGGATGACCAGAGCCGTGCCTCGACCGTCCTGAGCAGCACCCACACGTCGCCAACGCAGACGCTGACGACGAGTATCGTCGTGCGCGCCAGCATCAACGCCGGGGCAGCCAGCGACACGGCAACCTTGACCGGCATCTTCATCCCCTACCGAAATCTCTTGCCTGCAACGCTCAAAGTCTGGTTGCCTGCCAACCACACGGCGTGCACAGCATTCCGGGTTTCGCCGCCGGCGACGGTGTCTCAACCCGCCAACAATCCCTTCAATATCTATCGCTTCACGGCGCAGGCCGGCTCATACACCGTGTTGCTGAGTAACTATTTGACCAGCGGCCAGGTGCTGCTCTATAGCGTCAACAACGATGCCTGCGCGACCAGCGGCGTCATGTCGGTCAGCTTCATCGGATTGGCGCAGATCACTGGCTCGTCATTCCAGACCACGTTCGCGAACAGCTTCATCCCTGGCCGGGACTATCTGCTCGCCGTCAACACCACCGGCGCTCTGACGAACGCCGTCTATACGATCACGATCCGGCCCTGAGCATTTGGCCCTCCGCCGTCGTGCAACTTCGTGTGCGAACGTATAATCCCTGAGATTCGGCGCTCCACACTTGGCGAGTCGGGCAGTGAACTGGTCACCTCGGTTCGTTGCCTGGCCGGCTGACGATGCCCGATACCGCGTCTGTGCGAAACAATCGCGCAGATGACAGCTTCAACTCATACCCATACGAGGATTGGACTTCAATGGCTGACCTGTTTGACAAAATCGTGAGCGATCCGGTGCTCGCCGCCGCCCGGATGGGGCGTGAACAAGGCATCTATCCTTACTTCAAACCGCTGTCCGAGACTGAAGGCACCGAGGTGCTGATCGGTGATCATCGCCTGATCATGATCGGCTCGAACAACTATCTGGGCCTGACCACTCATCCCAGGGTGCGTCGGGCTGCAATCGAGGCGATCGAGCGCTACGGCACGTCATGTACCGGCAGCCGCTTTCTGAACGGCACGTTGGAGCTGCACAAAGAGCTGGAGCGCCGGCTGGCGCGGTTCCTCGGAAAGGAAGCGGCCTTGATCTTTGGCACGGGTTATCAGTCGAACCTGGGCGCCATCACTGCGCTGATGGACAAGAACGACATTGCTATAGGTGACCGCGAGATTCACGCCTCGTTGGTGGATGCGATCAAGATGGCCGGCTGCCAGTTCAAGCGGTTCAAGCACAACGACATGGCGGATCTGGAGCGTGTGTTGAAGGAATGCGGAAGTGCGCCCAAGCTCATCGTGGTGGATGGTGTGTATTCGATGGGCGGTGACCTGGCCCCGCTGCCTCAGATCATCGAACTGGCGAGGCGATACGGCGCCCGCCTGTTCGTGGACGATGCGCACGGGCTGGGCGTGATGGGCGAAGGTGGGCGTGGCACTCACTTCCACTTCGATTGTGTGGATGAAGTGGATCTGGTGATGGGCACGTTCAGCAAGTCGTTCGCCTCGCTGGGTGGTGTAGTAGCCGGCAGTCGCGACGTGATCGACTACATTCAGCATCATGCCCGATCGTTCATCTTCAGCGCGTCCATGCCGCCGGCCAATGTCGCTACCGTGCTCGCCTGCCTAGACGTCATCGAGGAAGACCCGAGCTATGTGCAGCGGGTGCATGTGCAGTCGGCCAAAGTCCGCGATGGGCTGCGCAGCCTGGGCTACGACTGTGGCCAGAGCGTGACCCCGATCGTGCCGGTGTTCATCAAGAACGAAATGCATACCGTCTTCATGTGGAAGTCGCTCTATGACCAGGGTGTGTATACCAACCCGGTGTTGCCGCCGGCCGTCCCCCCCTCCAAGAGCCTGCTGCGCACCAGTTACATGGCCACCCATACCGATGAACAGATCGAAACCGTGCTCGAGGTGTTCGAACGCGTCGGGCAGGAGACGGGCTTCCTGCAACCGGCTGGCGCGTGAGGCCGCCACGTGCGCTGCCTTTGGTGCGCCGTCCCCCAAGACCTTTGGCACTAACAAAACAAAAAGCGGGCGTCCTTCACAAGGACGCCCGCTTTTTGGTGCGGCAGGCTCTACGAATGGGCTATTTGCCCATCAGCCGAAGTAACAACGCGGCGTTCGAAGCAGCCTAGCCCGCCGACGAAGCGACATCTTCAGTGACATCCATCTGTCGGCTGTGGCCTTGGCAACCGCGCCTACTCCTGCGCCGCGGCACCGGCTGCTGCCACGGCTGATTCTGTTGCAGTCTTTGCAGCATCTATCGCGCCAGATACCGTAGCGGCTGCAGGAGCCAGGGCGCTCCCGACGGCCTTCAGCGCCGTCTCCGTGTTGCGAACGGCTACCTCCGTGTTGCGCATCAGCGTTTCGGTGTTCTTCACCAGTGTCTCGCTGTTCTTCACCGCTGCCTCGGCCGATTTGCGGCTCTGCTCGGCCACTTGCATGGCCGCCCGTGAGGTGTACTCCACATCGGTGAGGAGGCGCAGCACGGCGCCAAAGGCGAGCAGCGGGATGCCGTTCGCCAGACCGATCAGGACCGGGCCAAAGCCAACCATGTTGAAGCCCTGGTTGTAGCCGGGCCAGAAGTTACCGGTCAGCAGGATCAGGCCACTGATCAGGCCGAGCACGAGCACAATGATGCCGGCGACGATGAGCACCGTGCCCAAGGCTCGTAGCCCGCCGTATCTTCGCGGTACGTTCATAGGTGTAACCTCTCTCGCCCTCGGATGCGACTAGTTGGCCGATCCAAACGGCAGCGGAATCCTCTGCGAGCCGGGCGCTGGCGGGAAGCGCAGCGCGATCTCGGCGTTCACGCTCGACAGCAGCGGCCCAAACTTCTCGACCAGCGTGTTGACCTGGCTGAACTCCGGGTAGGTGTTGAGCGCGACGATCACATCGGACGTGTTCTTCAAGCAGTTATCATCGCATACCAGGTTGGGGAGCGGCTTGTCGTTGAAGGCCAGGGCCAGGCCATCGCCTTCGCTGCGCATCGAGACGTGCTGGATGCCCCGATCGATCAGCGCGCGGACGAAGTTCGGATCGAGCTTGAGCATTGTCAGATCCAGGCCGAACATCTGCTCGAGCTCAGCCACCGAGAGGCCGGCGACCGACGGCACGCCGTTCTGATCGTAGTCAATGACGACGCGGAACTGAACCGAATCATCACCCGGCGTCGCGGGAGCAGCCGGCGGCGGCGCCTTCGGATCGCGTAGAGGGATCTCCGGAGCGCCGTTGCTCGGGACGCGGATCACCAGGCCCAGGCCGAGGTTGCGGGCCAGCGGCAGGAAGCGCTTGGCCAGCGCGGCGTAGCCCTCGTAGCCGGGAGCGAAGATGCCCGTCACGCTCTCGGCCACGTCGCCGATGTTGGACACCGACTCCTCGCTCAGGCGGATGGATGGCAACTGCTTGCCGTTGGCGTAGATGAACGCACCCTTCCCATGGAAGGCGAGTTCGATGTGCTGCACGCCGGTGCTCTTCAGATAGTCCACCCACTCCTTGCCAACCGCGTACTGCGAAAGGTCGAGCTGCCCGAACGTCAACGTGTTGATGAGATCGGGGCTGATCCCTGCAATCGAAGGTGTGCCGTTGTCGTCGAGTGCGACTTCTATGCGGGGTAGTGCCAGGAAGAAGTCGCTGTTCCTGTCTACCTCAGCAGCAGGTGCGCCGCATGCGGAAAGCATGAGTGCCAGCGCGGGGATCAATAACGAGACACGCTTTGCGAATTTCATGAGCTGTTCCCTCCAGATTGAAACTGTATTTATGGCCCACCGCCGCTTACAGCGTCGCGGTTCTAGGCCATAGTTTTACACACTCTCCGCGATTTGTGCAAATCGCTTCCTATGATTCGTCAAGAGTCAGGTTACCGTGGGATTTTCCGAACGATTGTGTTCACCTCCGGTCTCGCCGTCCAGGCCTTTCGATGGCGCCCTATGCAGCGTGCAGGCATCCCTCGCCGGGTTGAGGAGGATGCTCGAGCGACCCGGCGAACCGTCCACGCGACCACGACCCGGTTGGCCGGCGACCGCGCCGCAGGTGGATGCATCGGCTAGGCGTCCGTTTGGCCTGTGGGCTGTGTTGAGATCACGATAGCTCCTTAAGCGATGGTTCTCAGTGCCTGCCGGCACTCCCTGCACACCGTATTGTGCGCAGGATATGTTAAATCCGTATGGTCACTGGTTGGCCGCGCTCCGCAGCCTCGATGGCTCCGAACACCATTGCCAGGCTCTTGATGTTGTCGGTGCAGATCGTCTCGGGTGTGCCGCCTTCGCGCACACAGCGCACGAACTGGCGAATCACGCTGGCGTGACCCTCGTTCACGCCGGTTGTGTCCAGTTCAGGAAGCACGAGGTCGCGCTGTTTGCGGATCAAACCGGTATCCCCATCGGGCGTCTGGGCGCGAAAGCCGTTGCCACCGTCCCAGGTCGCGCTGCCGTTCGTGCCGACGAAGCGCCAGTCGCTCTCCCAACTGGTGTTCACCCCTTCGGCGCACCAGCTGCCGCGATAGGTGAACACCGCTCCGTTGTCCATCTCGAAGACCGCGACGGCCGAGGCATCGCGGTCGTACCAGGAACCGCGTGGGTTCCACTCCTTGCAGAAGGCCACGCGGGCGGCGTCGAGCCCGGTCAGGAAACGCGCTTGATCGAAGGTGTGAATGGCCATGTCGAGCAAAAGCACATGTGCCATGTGGTCGCGAAAGCCACCGAAGTGTGCGCCGATGTAGAAGTCGCAGTTGATGGTGGTGAGCGGTCCGATGACGCCGCTGCGCAGGAATTCGCGCACGCGGCGGATGGGCGTGGTGTAGCGCCGGTTTTGGACGACGGCGTAGAGCCGGTCGGCGCGCTGGGCGGCTTCGACCATGCACCGGGCGTCGTCCAGCGAGGTGGCCATCGGCTTTTCGCCCAGCACGTGGCAGCCGTGCCGCAGCGCGGTCAGCGTCGTTTGCAGATGCGCTTCTGGCACGCTCACGTCGAATACGATGTCTGGCTCGAGCGCGGCCAGCATCGCTTCGAGGTCGTCACCGGTTTGTGCGTGTGTCAGGGCGAACTCTTCTTTGCGCGCTTGCGCTGCACCCTCGACGATGTCAACCAGGCCGACGATGGTCAGCGCTTCGATCGCCGAGATTGCTTTCAACCAGGCACGGCTCATGTTGCCGCAGCCGACGAGAACGGCTCTGAGTACGTTGGACATATGGTGTGATGAGAGCAGTTTGGGCGACCGCTCGACGCGCGGGCGGTTACGCAAAGCTGCCCGAGGTTGCCTTACACGAAGACGTCGCTCAACGCCTGACGCATCGCCTCCACCGGCGCGTCCCGGCCGGTCCAGATTGCGAACGCGATCGCACCCTGGTAGACCAGCATGCCCAGCCCGTCGAGCGTCTTCGCGCCCTTGGCCGTTGCTTCAATCAGAAAGCGCGTCCGCGGCGGATTGGGCACGACGTCGCACACCAGCATGCCGGGTTTGATCGAGTTCATGTCCACGCCGGGCATGTCGTCTATGCGCGGGTACAGGCCGACGTTGGTCGCGTTGACGACGACGTCGGTGGATTCCGGAAGCGTGTAATCACCCAGCCACCATACGAACTCGGCCTGGGCGGGCGTCTTGTCGTTGATGAGGTGCGCGAGTGATTCACCGCGTTGCGTGGTTCGGTTGACGATGGTGATGTGCTGTGCGCCGGCCAGCGCCAGCTCGACGGCAATTGCGCGAGCGGCGCCGCCCGCCCCGAGCACGACGATGCGTTTGCCGGCAGGATCGAGGCTGGCGTTGAGCCTGAGCGACATGAGGAAGCCCTTGCCGTCGGTATTGGTGCCGATCAGCTCGTGACCCTCGCGCAACACCGTGTTCACCGCGCCGATGGTCGCCGCTTCCGGCGTGATCTTGTCGAGATATCGCAGCACCTCGACCTTGTGCGGGATGGTGAGGTTGATACCGCGAAAGTGCATCGCGCGCAGGCCGGCCATCGCAGCGCCCAGATCTTCCGCCCGGACGTGAAAGTTCTGATAGCGCCAATGCAGGCCGGTGGCCTTGAACGCGGCTTCGAACATCAGAATGGTGGGGTTCTCGTCCACCGGATCGCCGAACACGCCGACGATTTCGTGACGGTAGTTGGTCGAATGGCTCATACGTTGCGGCGATTCCCATTCCCTCTCCCTTCTCCCTGCGGCGCGAATCGGGAGTCGAGAATGGAGAAGCAAAGTTCATCGTCCGTAAGCTGCTGCCACGCCACCATCCACGGTCAGCATCGCGCCGGTGGTTTTGGCGGATCGGTCGGAGGCGAAGAACAGCACGGCTTCGGCGATGTCTTCCGGGAAGACGTTGACCTTCAGCGTGGTGCGCGCGGCGTAGTAAGCCTCCAGCTCGTCGGGCTTGATGCCGTAGTTCCTGGCGCGCTCCTCGCGCCAGCGGCTGCTCCAGATGCCCGAGCCCTGCAACACGGCATCGGGCAGCACACTGTTCACCCGGATGCCGCTGGCGCCGCCCTCTTCGGCCAGGCAGCGCGCCAGGTGCAGCTCGGCAGCTTTGGCGGCGCTGTAGGCTGCAGCGTTCTTGCCGGCGTACACGCTGTTCTTGCTGCAGATGAAGATGAGCGAGCCACCTCGGCCCTGCTGCTTCATCACGCGAAAGGCCTCGCGCGCGACGAGGAAGTAGCCGGTGGCCAGGATGTTCATGTTGCGGTTCCAATCGGCCAGCGTGGTCTCCTCGATCGGCGCGCTGGTGGCGATGCCGGCGTTATTCACCACGACGTCCACGCCGCCGTATTCGCGGCAGGCGATTGCGAAAGCGGACGCCACGTCGTCTTCGCTGGTCACGTCGCACTTCACAGCCACGGCGCGCTTGAGGCCTTGGGCCTCGACGATGTCATTCGCGACGTCCTGCGCGCCGGCGAGGTTGATGTCGGCGATCACGACGTGCGCGCCTTCCTGGGCCAACCGTCTGGCGATGGCGCGGCCGATGCCGCTGGCGGCGCCGGTGATGAACGCGACGCGGCCGGCAAGCTCGCGGTCCGGCGGGCGCAGCGTGAGCTTGTAGAGCTCGAGTGGCCAGTATTCGATGTCGAACGAGTCTTTTGCATCGAGCGAGGTGAAGTGATCTACGCGCGTGCAGAGTTCCATCACGGCGATGGCGCGATGATAGAGCTGGCGCGAGACGTCCGCCTGGGCCGCATCGCGGCCGGTGTTGAACATCCCCAGGCCAGGTACCAGGATCACGCGCGGTGATGGGTCGGCCATCTTCACGTTGGGGTCATGGTTGAATTGGTGGAAATATTCCGTATAGCGTGTTGCGTATTCCGTTACGCCGTCCGCCAGCGATTTCTTCAGCGCGTCCACGTCCCTGCCGTCCCACTCGACGAACAGCGGCACGCGCTTGGTGTGCACCAGGTGATCGGGGCAGGCTGCGCCGACCTGCGAGAGGGATTTCGCGTCGTGCCGGGTGAGGAAGCGCAACACAGCCTCGCTGTCGTCGAAGGTGACGACGGCCTTGCGGTGTGCCGTCACTGCGCCGCGCAGCACCGGCATCACCGCTGCGGCGATCGCCTCGCGGGTGTGCTTGCTGATGCTGAGGGTGAGCTTCTCCAGCGCTTCGTTCACCTTCGACAGGCCGAACACGCGCTTTTCGGCCTCGTGCAGTGCGTCCTCGGCGCGCTGGATGTGCTCGATTGCGCTCTCGTAGCTGCTGCGCGCATCTGCGCCCCAGGTGATCAGGCCGTGCTTGCCCATGATCACGCAGGTGGCCTCCGGGTGTTCGCGCAACAGCAAGCCGATCTGCTTACTCAGCGCAAAGCCAGGTCGGATGTACGGCACCCAGACCATCGCGTCGCCGAAGACCTCGCGCGCGGCCGCTTTGCCGCGCTCGGCGCAGGCCAGGGCGATGATCGCGTCGGGGTGGGTGTGGTCTACGTGCGGATGGGGCGTGAAGGCGTGCAGCAACGTCTCGATGGATTGGCGCGGCCGGTTCGGCTCGAACTGGCAGCGCGTGAGATAGGCCACCATCTCTTCATCGCTCATCGCCTCGCGTGCCATCAGGGGCAAGACTTCGTCCAGCTTCAGGCCGGCGAAGTCCTTGCCGGTGCAGTTGGCTAGGTCGCTGCCACTGCCCTTCACCCACAACACATTGACGTCGCGGCCCAGGTGGTCCTTCTCGACCGTCTTCACTGAGGTGTTGCCGCCGAAGATGTTCACGACGCTGCGGTCGGCGGCGAGCAACCGCGAGCGATAGGCCAGCAGGTCGAGCGGGCTGAGCCCTGCCGCGTCGTGATCGTTCCAGAGATTCTTGGGCATGGTGCAATCAATCTTCGAATGCTGACTTCCTGGTTTTCGAGCTGAGAGTCAGAAATCCAACATGCAGTGTAGCGCGGATTGGAAGGCGTGCCGGCCGCCGCGCGACGGGTGACGGACGTAGGTCGCCGGCGCACCCAGGGCCTGCAGCGCGCGCTCGGCGACCCGTCCCACAGCAAACACCTGCTCCGGCTGTTTCCACGAGAGGAACAGCTTAAGCACTTCGGTGCCTGCGCGCAACTCCGCAGCCGAGGGTTGCCGATTCGACAAGGGCTGGCCTGGCCGGTGCGGATGCCAGGGGAAGGCGTTCCACAAGATCACGTCGTCGCGTCGGCCGATGATCTGCCACACATAGCGCGCCGAGCGTTCGTCGTAGTTGCCCCGCAAGCTGCTTATCCGGTAGCGTGAATCGTTCCATGCGCGCAGTTGCGCTTCGCAGGTGAATGGGATGCCGGTAAACCGGCAGCCGAGGTAGCCCGCTGCCTCGCCGACCAGGACGATGCGAGCGTGGGTCCGATCGCTCAGATAGTGACGCAGGTTGTTCAGGCGGATCCCGGCAGCGTCCGGCACATCGAGCGCCGGGTCGCAGTCGGCATACGGGTTGCACCCATCGCGGAAAGCCGCGTTCGTCAGCGCTGCGATCAGCGTGCGAAGGGGGCCTGACTCAGTCGTTGCCATTGCTGCTTCCGGGGGACTGCCTCATACCAAGAACGAGGCGCGCGAGCATCGCTCATCACAACACGCCAAGTATCCATCCTTCGATCTCGGCAACGGAGCGCTCTCGATCGGTGAGGGCGGGGCAAAGGTAAGCGGCGAGCGCCCGGCTGCGCGTCGCCTGTTGCAACCAGGCGGCAATGACGTAGGCATCATGCTGGTCGGGCGTACGCCCCTCACTCGGCCACGCCGCACGCCACAGGCTGGGATACACCTCGGCGATGAGCGAGCGGCCGGCCGGCGCGTCCCAGCCATCGAATGGCCAGAAGTGGACGCGTTCGCCGAGCTGCCGGCCGGCGCGTCCCAGCCATCGAATGGCCAGAAGTGGACGCGTTCGCCGAGCTGCCGGCGCAGGTAGCGTAGCCAGGGTAGCCCGGCATGTGTGGACTTGGCGACCGATCCCTGAACGTCGAAGAAGAAGACGGATTTGGCTGCACCGGCGCGGATCTCGCACAGCCGCCGCCAGCGCCGGTTGCCGGTGCGTGCCGCGCCGTTGCCACAGATGCCGTCGCGCACGAAGTCTATGTAGATGTTGTCCTGGTCGGTCGGCCAATGCTGTTGGAAGTCGTCGAGGAAAGTCGGCCAGTCCGGCGGCAACTTGTATTTCTGAAAGTATTCGAGCGGGAAGGAGAAGCCGTGGTCTATGCCGACCAGCGCCGGCGGGCCGTCGCGCAGTTGCTCGGCCAGCCATTCGGCGACGCCGCGGCGCGTCCAGTATTTGCGCGGGCTGGGTGGGGGGCGCACTTCGGCCGGCGCAGCGTCACCCTCGGCCAGATAGACGCGCAGGCCGGGCAGGCTCGACGTCGGCGTCTGCGCGCCGGAGTAATCAATGCCGATGAAGCGAGGAAATCGAACTTCATGCTGAGTTATCCCGTTCATCTCACTCCCGTGCGCTGAGCGTCACATCATCGCCATAGACGAAGCCGGTGCCGCCGATGCCGATGTACACGCGCCCGGCGACGTTCATGTCGCCGTTGATGGTGCGATTGGCGTCGTAGATGCCGTTCGGGAACTCGGCGATCATCTCCCAGGTGAGGCCCCGGTTGGCCGAGCGCCAGTAGCCCTTCCGGCCATCTACGATTCCGAACAGGTAGATGGCCGGGTAAGTCTGACCGGGCAGCGGCTTGCCGAAGCCAAAGGCCTCGGCGCGTTCGACGTGCGGCACGTGCGTCCAGGGCGTCTGTCCGGCGTCGGTGGTGTACCACAGCCCCTGTTTGACTGTGCTGGCCCACACGTGGCCAGCGAAGCCTGGGACAGCACGGATCTGCCCCCACACGTGACAGTCGGTCGCTGCCGTGCCCGAGCAGGGCGGTGCATGAGGCGCAGGCGACCAGGTCAACCCGCCATCGGTGCTCACATAGAACGTGCCGCTGATCGTGTCGGCGGGTGAGAGATGGCCGGCCATCACGTAGAACACGCCGTCGCTGACTTTGTCCGATTCGAGTGCGCGCTTGCTGGTCCACCACACTAGCTCGTGCAGGCTGAGGCCCGGCTCAATGCCGCTCGAAGGCTGCCACGTCCGACCGCGATCGAAGGTGACGAACGGCGTTGGGCCTGCAGCATGAATCTGGTTATCGCTGGGCAGCCAGACCACGTTGTCGGGATTGTCTGCTGAGATGGCGATGTTGCCGCCCTTGTTCGCCTCGGGCAAAGTGGGAAAGCGCGTCCAGTGCCTGCCGCCGTCGTCCGAGTAAGCAGCGGAGCCGTTCCAGGGCCAGATGTTGGTCTTGGATAGGGTCACGACCAGATGATTGGGGCGCCGACCGGCGTAGTCGAGCGTAGCGCCTGTGGCGAATTCCTCGTCCACCAGCGTGTGGGTAGGATGGCCATCCAGGTCAGCTTTGTAGAAGCCCTGGCGATCCATCGCGGTCACGACCGGTGCGCCGCCGGGTGGCGCCACGACGTCGCTCGGCACGACCTCCTCGATGCCGTGGCTCTTGAAGTGCATCGTGATCGTGTCGCTCAGAAGGTTGGTCATGTGCCATACGCCCATGCCCTCGAAGAGCCAGATCCGGTCCTCGACGGGATCGAAGGTCCAGTCGCCGATGCCCAGCCACTTGTAGATGTCGGTGTGGCAGATCCATTCGGGGGCGCAATTGGTCGGGTCGAAGCGCAGAGTGAGCGCCCGGCTCCACGTTTCACCGGCGTCGGTCGAGCGCCAGAGATGGCCGCTGGCCAGATGATCGCCGGCGACGAAGATCAGGTTTGGGTTTTTGCTGTCGATGACGATGCTGCCCCAGCTACCGATCTGTCGGATGTTCTTCCATTGGCCCGTTGCGGGGTCGTAGCGGCGGAAAGCGCTGTCGAGGTGGGCATAGAGGTAGCCTCCGCCCAGCTTGGCAGTGATGGTGCGACCCTCGGTCGTGTAGATGCGGGTCCATGTGATCCCGGCATCGTCGCTGCGATATACGCCGAACCCCGACGAGCCGGCGTAGATGCGATTCGTCCTCGGTATGCCTTCGACGCTGGCCGTGCCGGCGTCTGGATCGAACAGCACCCAGCGCACGCCGGCAGGGGCATCCTCAGCCGACTCGGCAAACGGCACGCTATCGAGCGACACCAGTTCCCAGCTTCGCCCGCCGTCGAACGTGCGCCACAGGCCCTCCTTGCGGGTTCCGAAGTACACGATGTCCGCGTTGACCGGGTCCACTGCCAGGCGCTCGCCGTTCTGGCGATAGTCCCCATTGCCACGGATGAACCAGGTCTTCGCGCTGGGTTGCGTCCACGTTGCGCCCCCGTCCAGGCTCTTGAGGATGCGGCCGCCGTTGCCGTCGGTCGCGATGTAGAGGATGTGATCGTCGCTGGCCGCCAGGGCAATGCTCTCCACGTTGTAATCGCCGTTGCCGATGGCCGCGCCCTCGACTGAGTCGGCTTTGAGCAGTTGTGCCCAGCTTTCCGTCTCTTGCTTCCACCTGAACACGCCGCCCACGTCGGTGCGGGCGTAGATGAGGTCGGGCGTGGTGGGGTGCATCGCCATGCCGGTGACCCATCCGCCGCCGCCGATCGTCAGCGTCTTCCAGACGTAGCTGGGCAGAGCCGGCGTCGCCCGGCCGGAGGGTGAAGGGCCGGCAGGAGGTGATGGGTTGAGAGGCTCGGGTGGTCTCATACAAGATGTCAGCAGGCTCATCGTGACGAGCAGAGCGATCGCCGGCCGGTTGAAGGGGCGTGAGTGCATCATGGGCGTGTCACTGAGAATTCGCATGCCATCGTCCGACCCGAACTATAGCCTCGCCGCGCAGATCGTGAGCGCGGACGATTCGCCGTCATGCGTGTGCGGGAGGCGGTGTGCAGTCGTCGTCGGCGGAATCGCTCATGAAGCCCTTCGATGCTCTGTTCACTTGATCGCTTCGACAATCTCGCTCCTGTAAACGGCCTCTTCAACTTTGCGCAATGAGGTGTTAAAGGCGAGCGGCATCATATCGCCACGTGCAGATAACGTTTCTAGGCACAGCTGCCTCCGAGGGCTACCCCAATGCTTTTTGTGCCTGCACGAACTGTCGCGACGCACGTGCAGCCGGTGGACCCAATCTGCGCAAGCGTAGCTCTGCGTTAATTGACGGTGAGTTGCTCATTGACCTCGGCCCTGACCTGATGGCCGCGTTACAGATTCACAACATTCCTTTGAGCGGCATTCGTTATTGCCTGCAGACGCATGAGCACAGAGACCACCTCGACGTGCATCACTTGATCTCTCGTTCGCAGTTCTGTGGCGTCCACGGTGCTCCGAATCTACACCTCATCGCATCGCAGAATGCGTTGACCAGCATTGCTGCAGCCCTGGGCCATCTCCTTACATCAAAAAATGGTTCTGACGCCGCGCGCATCAACCTAAGCACGAGGGCGATTGTCCCTTTCGAGACCTTTGATCTGGGGCCGTATCGTGTGACGAGCGTCGCCGCCAATCACGCGCCGGAGACAATCGC
>FWWM01007543.1_pt1 | contig 21751 bp, 26 predicted proteins | sample 2228351 | NCBI WGS metagenome assembly FWWM01 (sample SAMEA103939774, study PRJEB20133) | metagenome
CCGGATCCACGTGGGACATCTTCGGGCGGGCCGTGGCCGGCGAGCTGGCCGGGGCAACGCTCGCGCCCGTGCTGCACACCACCGAGTTCTGGTTCGCCTGGGCCGCCTTCCACCCGGGCACGGCGGTGTGGCAGCCCTGAGCGGCTGGCCAAGCGGCCAGGGTTTCGCGCCCGTACGGCGGCCAAACGCCTGCCGCGAAGCGCACCGGCGCCGCCGCCGGCTGGCCGCGCCGCCGAATTCGCGAATCCCGCTTCACCGGGCCCAGGCAAGGGCCACTTGCACTCTCCGCTGAGCGGCCACTAGACTCCGCGCCCAAACGGACCAGGGGGTAGCGGCACGAGCAGCGCAAATGGTTCCCAGGCCTTGCTGAGCGTCCGCGGCGTATCGCTCCGCTTTGGCGGGCTCGTGGCGCTCGATAACGTCTCCTTCGACGTCCCCGGCGGGAAGATCCTCGGCCTCATCGGGCCGAACGGCGCCGGCAAGACGACCATGTTCAACGCCATCACCCGCCTCTACCGGCCGCAATCGGGGGAGATCTGGTTCGGCAACACGAATCTCCTCGGGCTTGCCCCGCACGAGGTGCCCCGCCTCGGCATCGCGCGCACCTTCCAGAACCTCGCCCTCTTCCCCACGATGACGGTGCGCGACAACATCCGGGTCGGGACCCATGCGCGCACAAAGGCCGACGTCTTCTCCCAGGCGCTGCGCCTGCCCTGGGTGGCGCGGGAGGAGCGCGAGGCGGAGCGCGCCGTCGACGAGGCGATCGACTACCTCGGGCTGCGGGCAGTGGAGCGCCACCCCGCCGCCGGTCTGCCGTTCGGCACGCTGAAGCGGATCGAGCTCGCCCGTGCCCTCGTTGCCCGGCCGAAGCTCCTCCTGCTCGACGAGCCGGCCGGCGGCCTCAACCACGAAGAGGTTCACGCGCTCGGCGGCCTGATCCGCGACATCCGCCAGCGGTACGACGTCACCATCCTCGTCGTGGAGCACCACATGGGCCTCGTCATGAGCATCAGCGACCGCGTCGTCGTGCTCGACTTCGGCAAGAAGATCGCCGAGGGCACCCCGGACGAGGTGCGCACCAACCCGGAGGTCATCCGGGCCTACCTGGGGGAGGGCGCATGACGGCCATCCTCGAAGCCTTCAACCTGCGGGCAGCCTACGGCGAACGCCCGGTCATCTTCGGCATCGACCTGCGCGTGCCCGAGCGCGGCATCGTCGCCCTCCTCGGCGCGAACGGCGCCGGCAAGACCACCACCCTGCGCGCCCTCCTCGCCGAGGTCCGCACTTGGGGCGAGATTCGCTACCAGGGCCAGTCGATCTCCGGCAAATCGACGCAGGACCTGGTGCGCATGGGCATGGTGATGGTGCCGGAAGGGCGCGGCACGTTCACGGACTTCACGGTCGAAGAGAACCTCCTCCTTGGCGCCTACTCGCGGCGGGACCGGGACGGCATCCGGCGGGATATGGAGCGCATGTACGGCTACTTCCCGGTGCTCGGCGAGCGGCGCAAGCAGCGGGCTGGCTCCATGTCGGGCGGCGAACAGCAGATGCTCGCCATCGCCCGCGCCCTCATGTCGCGCCCGAAGCTCCTCCTCCTCGATGAGCCGTCGCTCGGCCTGGCGCCGCTCATCGTGCAGGAGATCTTCTCCATCCTCACCACGATCAACCGGGAGGAGGGCGTGAGCATGCTCCTCGTGGAGCAGGACGCCGTCCGGGCGCTGAAGGTGGCCTCGTACGCCTACCTGCTGGAGACGGGCCGCGTGGCCCTCGAAGGCACCGCCGAGCAGATGGCCGGCAGCGAGGACGTGCGCCGCGCCTACCTGGGCTACTGAGTGACGGGAGAACGGAGGGACCCATGACCGAATTCATCCAGCTCGTCCTCGCCGGCACGGCGAACGGCTGCATCTACGGGCTCCTGGCGCTCGCCCTGGTGCTCATTTACCGCTCGACGCACATCATCAACTTCGGCCAGGGCGAGATGGCGATGTTCTCCACGTACATCTGCTGGTCGTTCCTCAACGCTGGCATGGGGTACTGGGCGGCGGTGCCGCTTACCCTCGCGCTCGCCTTCATCGCCGGGCTCGCGGTGCAGCGCGTCCTCATCCGCCCGGTGCAGAACGCCCCCGAGCTGACGATCGTCATCGTCACGCTTGGCCTCTACCTCTTCTTCAACTCGCTCGCGCTCTGGATCTACAGCGGCGTGCCGAAGCCGTTCCCGCTGCCGACGGGCATCCGCCAGGCCTCGTGGGAGGTGAACGGCATCTTCATCATCCCGTACCACCTCTTCATCTTCGCGGTGCTCATCACGCTCATGGCCGCGCTCTACGTGCTCTTCCAGCGCACGAAGCTGGGGCTCGGCCTGCGTGCGGCGGCGGCCCAGCCTGCCTCGAGCCGCCTGGTGGGCATCAACGTGAACTGGATGCTCGCGCTCGGCTGGGGCATCGCGGCGGCGGCCGGCGCGCTCGCCGGCATGCTCTCGGCGCCGGTAGTCCAGCTCGAGCCGAACTTCATGGCCACCATCCTCATCTTCGCCTTCGCCTCGGCCACCCTCGGCGGCTTCGATTCGCCGCCCGGCGCCGTCGTGGGCGGCATCGCCATCGGCAACATCGTCGCCCTCGGCGGGCGCTACATCGGCTTCATCGGCACCCAGCTCGATATCGTCCTCGCGCTCGTCGTCATCGTCGCGGTGCTGCTCATCCGCCCGGCGGGCCTCTTCGGCCGCCAGGTCGTCCAGAGGGTGTAGGCCATGGAGTTCGTGCGCTCGTTCGACTACCGCCGCAACTGGTTCATCCCCCTCCTGCCCATCGCCGGCGCCATCTGGCTCCTGGCCGAACCGCTCAGCTTCGAGAGCATCCCCGCGGTGGGCGACCTCATCGGCCCCTTCGCGGGGATGGCCGCGCTCCTCGCCCTGCTGGCTATCGGCACCGTGGCGCTCGCCTACGCGCTCCGGCCGGTCCTGGATCGTGGCCCGGCGGCCGAGCGGGCGGTCCGCTGGGTCGGCATTGGGCTCATCATCGCGTTCTTCGCCTTCATGCCGCTCTACGTGGAGCAGATCCCGCACGCCTCGATGCTGAAGATGACGGTGGCGGTCCAGTTCATGATCGTCATCGTCGGCATCAACCTGCTGACCGGCTTCGGCGGGCAGATTTCGCTGGGCCAGGGCGCGTTTTTCGCGATTGGCGGGTACACGCTCGCCATCGGCTTCCGGGAGTGGGAGCTGCCGTGGGGCTGGTCGCTCCTGCTGGCGCCGCTCATCGCCGGGGTGCTCGGCTTCCTGATCGGCGTGCCGGCGCTCCGATTTAAGGGCCCGTACCTGGCGCTGGCCACCCTCTCGCTGGCCGTCACCATCACTCCGCTGGCGAAGAAATTCGAGGAGTACACCGGCGGCGTGCAGGGCGTGGTGATGTTCGGCCGCCTGGGCGTTCCCTTCTGGAAGGACCACCTGGACTATTTCTTCTACTACACCACCGCCATTCTGGCGCTGCTGGTCTTCATCCTGGCAACCAACATCCGCCGGGGCCGTTTCGGCCGCGCACTCGTGGCCATCCGCGACAACGAGACGGCGGCCTCGGCCATGGGCGTCAACGTGGCGCTCTACAAGATGACCGCGTTCGGCATCGCCGGGGCGTTCGCCGGGCTGGCCGGCGCGCTCAACGGGGTGGTCATCCAGTTCGTCTCGCCGGACCAGTACCAGGCGCTTCTTTCGATTCGCTTCCTCGTCGGTGCCGTCATCGGCGGCATCGGCACCATCAACGGCGCCATCATCGGCGGTCTCTTCCAGCAGTTCGTGCCGGATGTGACGGTTTCCATCAACAAATCGGCGCCGGATGCCATCCAGGCGATTATCCTCATCGTAGTCATGTATGTGATGCGGCACGGGGTTGCCGGCTTCTTGCAGGAAACCTGGAGGTACGCCCGCAGCGGCCTCCGCCTGCGGAAGCCCGAGGCCGGTACGGCCGTTGTCGAGACGGTGGTCGTCGTCGAGCGGGAAGAGGTGGTCATCGTCCGCCGGGAGGGTGGCGATGCCTGAGGAGCGGCGTTCGAGCGCGTGAACGGAGGGGGTTCTCGCGCCCCGTGGGGCGCGTGGGACACACACAGCACAAGGAGGGACATGGGAAACAGATGAGGAAACGGAACCGCTGGACCGCGCTGCTCACGCTGTTCGCCGCGGTCGCCATGGTCCTCGCCGCTGCCTGCGGCGGCGACGACGATGACGACGAGGGGACGACCCCCGCGCCGGGCGGCACTTCGGCAGCGGGGCAGACCCCAACGCAGCAGCAGGACGTCAAGAAGTACGACACCGGCGCCTCGGACACCGAGATCAAGATCGGGGGCATCTACCCGTACTCCGGGCCCGCCGCCGCCTACGGCACCATCGGCAAGGCGGTCGAAGCGTACTTCAAGAAGGTGAACGAAGAGGGCGGCATCAACGGCCGGAAGATCACCTTCGTCACCAAGGACGACCAGTACTCGCCGGATAAGACCGTCCAGGCGGTGCGCGAGCTCGTCGAGCAGGAGAAGGTCCTCTTCGTCTTCAATACGCTCGGCACGCCGCCCAACACGGCGATCTGGGACTACCTGAACCAGCAGAAGATCCCGCACCTCTTCGTCGCCACTGGTGCCTCCAAGTGGGGTGCCGACCCGAAGAGCAAGCCGTGGACCATCGGCTGGCAGCCGGACTACCAGTCCGAATCGGCGATCTACGTCGACTGGCTCTCCAAGGAGAAGCCGAACGCAAAGGTCGCCATCCTCTACCAGAACGACGACTACGGGAAGGACTACGTCGAGGGCTTCAAGAAGGCGCTCGGCGCCAAGGCCTCGCAGGTCATCGCCCGCGAGGCGACGTATGCCGTCACCGATGCCTCGGTCAACGCACAGGTCGCCCAGCTGAAGGAGTCCGGCGCCGACGTCTTCTTCCTCGTCGCCACGCCGAAGTTCGCCACGCAGGCGCTGATCACCGCGACGCAGATTGGCTGGAAGCCGACGATTCTCCTCAACTCGGTGTCGCAGTCGATCCCGGCGGTGCTCGACCCGGCAGCGCAGCAGGGCGCCGACCTGAGCAACATCATCACCACGTTCTACATCAAGGACCCGGGCGACCCGCAGTGGGCCAACGATAAGGCCATCCAGGACTACAAGGCCTTCATGCAGAAGTACTACCCGGAGGGCAACGTCAACGACGGCTTCAACGTCTACGGCTACGCCGTCGCGCAGACGCTCGTCCACGTCCTGAAGAACGCTGGCAACAACCTCACCCGGGAGAACATCCTGAAGCAGGCCACCAGCATCAAAGACCTGCGCATCGATGTCCTCCTGCCGGGCATCCTCATCAACACCTCGCCCGTGGATTCCGCCACGCCGGACTACTACCCGATCCAGGCGGAACAGCTCGCGAAGTTTAACCCCTCGGCGAAGAAGTTCGACCTCTTCGGCGAGGTGATCGACGTCAGCAAGAAGAAGTAACCGGCGAGCGGCAGGTCGTCGCACCCGGGCCGGGCGGGGGAGCCACTCCCCCGCCCGGTGGTGTGTGTGGGGAGCCGCCCCGGCGCTGCCGTGGCCCGGTGCCAGCAGGCGCTGGGAGCTCGGCGCGGGCCCGGACGAAGGTGGTCCACCAGCACCACCACCTGGAGGTACCCCACATGTCGAAGCATCCGCCCGTGGTCCGCGCGCTGATCGCCGCTGCAAACGCCGGCGCCGCCGCGCTCATCGCCGCCGCCACGAGCCCGGGCGCGGCGGTCGTCGCCTCGCTCGCCCTCGCTGCCCCGGCGTTCCTCGTCCGGAGGCTGCCGTGAGCGGCGTGAACGGCTACCAGGCGCGCGTGCGCACCACCCTCGCGGCGCTGCTCGCCATCCTTTCGGCGGGGACGCTGCTCTGGCAGGACGCGACCGGCGCCGGCCCCGATGAGCTGACGCCGGTCACCGCGGCGATACTCGTGCTTTCGTTGCAGGCGCTCGCCTTCCCGGTGGAGGAGGGGCTGCGCCTCCTGCGGGGGTGGCGCCGGGGCGAGTGAGGCGGCGGGCTACTGGCGCGCCGGAAGGATAGGTTGAGTTGGTCGGCACGCAGCGGCCTCCTGGCCTTGAAGTCACACCCCAAGAACCCCCATCCTGAACAGGAACGGCGGGCCCCGGCACGGCCGGTGCGCCGCCCACCGGAGGAGCCGTGCGCTACCGCCGCATCAGCGTCAGCTACGCCTTCATGGTCCGGCCCGGCCCGGAACCGCTCGGTGCTGGCTTCCCGCCCCAGCGGGTCCGCCTCGCGCAGCCCTGGTGGCGCCCCTCGGCCGATATCGCCGAGACCGACGCCGCCCTCGTCGTGATGGCCGAGCTCGCCGGCGTCTCCATCGATGACATCGACCTCCTCTTCTACGAGGATGCCGTCGTCATCGAGGGCCGCCGCCACCTCCCGCCGCCCCCGCCCGATGCGCGCTACCACGCCGCCGAGATCCGCCAGGGGCCCTTCCGCCTCGAAGTCCCGCTCCCCTGCCGCGTCGACCACGAGGCGACCCGCGCGCGGTACGAAAACGGCCTCCTCGTGCTCGAATTCCCGAAACAGCAGCGGGGAGGGAACCCGTGAGCGATTCGCCCGCCTTCCCCAGCCTCGAACCGGGCGCCGAAGGCCAGCAGCCTTCCCCCGGCGACGCTGGCACCATCGAGACCCTGCCCGTCATGCCCCTGCGCGGTGGCACCGTCGTCTTCCCCTTCGCGGTCCTCCCGCTCGCCGTCGGCCAGCCCCGTTCCGTCCGCCTCATCGACGACGTCATGCGGCGCGACCGCCGCCTCGTCTTCGTCGCCCAGACCACCGACGACGTGGACCTTGCCGGGCCGGACCACGTCTACCGCATCGGCACGATCGGCGTCGTGCACCACCTTGCCCGTTCGGGCGAGGGCACCCTCCAGGTCGTCGTGCAGGGCACGGAGCGGATCCGCATCCTCGAATTCATCGGCACCGAGCCCTACCTGGTGGCGCGGGTCGAGCGGGCGCCGGAGCGCCCCATCGAGGGGCCCGATGGCGAGGTGCTGCGCCGCGCCGTGCTCGAACTGATTGCCCGCCTCGTCGCCGTCATCCAGCTCCCGCAGGAGTTCGTGGCCGCGGCCGAGGCGCTCACCGACCCCCTCCAGCTCGCCTACCTCGTCGGCGCTGCCCTCCCCCTCTCCGGCGCCCAGCGACAGGAGCTGCTCGAACTCGATACCGTCGAGGCGAAGCTGCGCAAGCTGATCGAGTTCATCCAGCACGAGATCGCCGTGCGCGAGCTGGGGCGCAAGATCGCCCGCGAGACCGAGGAGCGGCTCTCGAAATCCCAGCGCGAATACTTCCTGCGCGAGCAGCTCCGTTCGATCCAGCAGGAGCTCGGCGAGGGAGAGGGCGAGGAGATCGCCAGCCTGCGCCGCGCCCTCGATGAGGCCGGCCTGCCGCCCGAGGCGCGCGCCGAGGCCGACCGCGAGCTGGAGCGGCTCGCGCTCCTGCCGCCCGGCTCGCCCGAGCAGGGCATCATCCGCACCTACCTCGATTGGCTCGCCAGCCTCCCCTGGAACCGGCTCTCCGGCTCCGCCATCGATATCGAGCGCGCCCGCGCCGTGCTCGATGAGGACCACTACGACCTCGAGAAGATCAAGGACCGCATCCTCGATTACCTGGCCGTGCGCAAGCTGCGCGCCGAGCGGGCCGCCGCGGCCGAGGGCGAGGGCGAGCTGCCGCCCACCGAGCGCGCCGCTGCCGAGCCGATCCTCTGTTTCGTCGGCCCGCCCGGCGTCGGCAAGACGAGCCTCGGCCAGTCCATCGCCCGCGCGCTCGATAGGAAGTTCGCCCGGGTAGCCCTCGGCGGCGTGCACGATGAGGCCGAGATTCGCGGCCACCGCCGCACCTACATCGGCGCCATGCCCGGCCGCATCATCCAGGCACTCCGCCAGGCCGGCACGCGCGACCCCGTCATCATGCTCGACGAGATCGACAAGGTCGGCAGCGACTGGCGGGGCGACCCGGCAGCGGCGCTGCTCGAAGTGCTCGACCCGGCCCAGAATCACCGCTTCACCGATACCTACCTGGGCGTGCCGTTCGACCTCTCGGCGGTGCTCTTCATCGCCACGGCGAACACGCTCGATACGATCTCGCCGCCCCTGCGCGACCGCATGGAGGTGATGCAGCTCTCCGGCTACACGGAGGATGAGAAGCTGCACATCGCCGCGCGCTACCTGGTGCCGCGGCAGCTCCGCGCCCACGGCCTTCAGCCGGGCGAAATCAGCTTCGATGAGGAGGCGCTCCGCCACATCATCCGCCGCTACACCCGCGAGGCGGGGGTGCGCGGGCTGGAGCGCGAGATCGCGGGCGTGGTGCGGCGCATCGCCCGGCGCGTCGTCGAGGGCGAGGCGACGCCCGTGCGGGTCGATGTCGCCGCCGTCGAGCAGTACCTGGGCCGGCCGCGCGTCCCGGCCGAGGCGCTGCCGCGCATCGACCGCCCGGGGATTGCCACGGGCCTCGCCTGGACGCCGGCCGGCGGCGATGTGCTCCAGGTGGAGGCCGCGGCGATGCCCGCCGCCGAGGAGCGGCTCATCCTCACCGGGCAGCTCGGCGATGTGATGCGCGAAAGCGTGCAGGCGGCGCTCACCTGGGTGCGCGCCAACGCCCCCGCCCTGGGCATCGACCCCGCGTTTTTCGAGAAGAAGGCGGTGCACGTGCATGTGCCGGCCGGCGCGGTCCCGAAGGACGGCCCCTCGGCCGGGATCACGATGGCCACGGCGCTCGTCTCACTGGCGAGCGGGCGACCAGTGCGCAGTGATGTGGCGATGACCGGGGAGATCACGCTCCACGGGCGCGTGCTGCCGGTGGGCGGCATCAAGGAGAAGGTGCTCGCGGCGCACCGGGCCGGCATCCGCACGGTGATCCTGCCGAAGGAGAACGAGCGGGACACGGAGGACGTGCCCGAGGAGGCGCGGCGGGAGCTCCAGTTCCACTTCGTGGAGGACGCGGCCGAAGTCGTGCGCCTGGCGCTCAGCTAGGGGCGAATTTCGAACCAGGGGCTCACTGCTGCACCAGCGCGACCACGTTCCCCTCCGGGTCGGCGATGCGCGCCATCGTCGGGCCGCCCGGCACGTCGAACGGTTCGCGCAGCACCCGCCCACCGAGCCGCTCGGCCTTCGCCAGCGAGGCGCGCAGGTCCCGCACCTGGAAGTAGAGCACCACCGCCGGTGTCTCTCCGCGCGCGATGTGTCCGCCAGGGCCGGGCTCGGGCCCGCCGATGCCTGGCGGGATCGTCATCACCGGCCCGTCGTCGATCGCCCAGTTGAAGAGGCGCCCGTAGAACTCCCGCAGGCGGGCCGGATCGCGCCCCCGGATCTCCCAGTGCACCAGCGGGCGTGCCCAGTCGGGCTGCAAATCGGCTGGCTGTCCGGGCATGGCGACGTCTCCCCCTCGGCGTGCTGGCCGCGTAGGATAGCAGCCCCGCCGGGCAACTACACCATGCCGCGCGCTTCCAGGTAGCGCACCCGCCACTCGGCCACCTGCAGCAGCAGGATCGAGAGGAAGCTCGCCCCCGCCATGAACGGGATCGAGACGAAGCCGAACTCCTCCACGAAACGCACCGTGCACGAGACGGCCGACCCGGTGCAGATCTGCGCCTGGTCGGGGAAGAGCTCGAGCTGGTAGTGGTAGATGGAGATGACGAGCCCGATGCCGGCGAGGGTGACCAGGTACTTCGGCGCGAACCGCCCGCGGCTCACCCAGGTGACGCCGAGGAGCACGGCGAGCGGGTACATGGCAATCCGCTGGTACCAGCAGAGGTCGCACGGGGTGAAGCCGACGTACTCCGAGTAGTAGAGCGAGCCCGCCATCGCGATCGCCGCGATGCCGAACATCAGCCGCTGGCCGTGCTGCGTGACCAGCCGCCGGATGGCCGCTGCCGCGGGGTGCTCGGCCGCCAGGATGCCCAGCAACACCGAAAACACCACCGCGATGGAGCCCGCTGCCAGCACGGGCGAAACGTACTGCTCCGATTCCATGGCGACTCCGCGGGCCGGCCGCCCGCGTCCTCATTGTACCGCCGGCCGTGCGAAACCCCGGACAGGGGAGGGAAAGAGCACGGCCCCGGCGCGGAACCACGATCCTCAGCGTTCTCGGTGCCAGTAGCCGATGGCGCACACGCGCTCGCCGGGCAGCCCGAGCGCCTGCCCGAAGTGACGCCGCAGCGTGGCGATGAACCTCGATTCGCCGGCAGCCCAGGCGTAGGTCACGCCCGCGGGCAGGGCGTCGCCCGTCACGGCCTCCCACAGCGCCTCGCCGTAGGGGCGCGCGCCCCGCTCGAGCCAGCGGATGGAGAATGCCGGCGGTGCAGCGAGCTCCTGGAACTCTTCGCGCCCGGCGACCTCGATGGCGGCGAGCCCCCGGGCGGTGGCCGGCAGCCGCTCGAGGATGGCAGCGAGCGCCGGCAGCCCGGCCTCATCGGCGGCGAGCACCATGGCGCCGCCATCGCCCGGGTCGCGGAAGGCCGCGCGCGGCCCCCACAGCGCCACGGGATCGCCCGGCCGCGCACGTGCCGCCCAGGTCGTGAGCGGGCCGTCGCCGTGCAGCACCATGTGGAGGTCGACTTCGCCCGCGGCCGGGCGCAGGCGACGTACCGTGTAGTACCGGCCAAGCTGCCGCTCAGCCTCAGGCCGGGCGCGCCAGGTGTCCCAGTCGAAATCGTGCTCCACGCGCGGGTCGGCCCAGCCATCCCGGGGGATGAAGAGGTAGACGAACTGGTCCGGGCCGATATCCGGGAACTGGTGCAGGTCGGGCCCGGCGATGGTGACCTCGGCCATGTGGGGCGTTACACGTCGGGCCCGGGCGACCGTGGCCTTCATGATGCGCGCGGCGTGATTGACGGTTGGGTGATCGTTCTCGTCGTGAGCCATGGGGGGAATCGCGACCTCGCTGTGCGGGGATGCCGCGCCTTCCGGCACGGGTGCCGCGTTCCCACGGGCCACGATACCACAGGCGGCGCGCTCAGGCCGCCGTCCACCCCAGGTCGACCGTGATCACGGCGCCGTTGATGCCGCGCGCCGCGTCCGAGGCGAGGAAGAGCGCCACCTCGGCGATGTCGGCCGGCTCCAGGAGCCCCGGCATGAGGGCGGTGTACGCGGAGACGCGGGCCATGCCCGCTGCATCCACGCCCGCCCGCGCCATCGATTCGGCGATGTTCGTCTTCGTGCCGCCGGGGGCGATGGCGTTGGCGCGGATGCCCCGCGGCCCGTACATGAACGCGGTGTTCTTCGTCAGGCCGACGAGGGCGTGCTTGGCGGCGGTGTAGGCCGCGCCCGCTGCGCCGCCGTGCAGGCCGCCCACCGAGGCGATGTTGATGATGCCCCCGCCGCCCTGCTCGGCCATCCGCGGGATGGCGCGCCGCATCGTGTGCAGGGGCCCTTCGAGGTTGACAGCGAAGACGCGCCGCCACGTCTCGTCGGTCACCTCTGCCACACCGGCCATCGAATCCATCACGCCGGCGTTGTTCACGAGCACATCGAGCCGGCCAAAGGCGGCGAAGGCGCGGTCGACCAGTGCTTCGGCGGCGGCCCGGTCGGAGATGTCGCCCTGGGCGGCTTCGAGGGTCGCCCCGGCCTCGCGCAGGCGGGCAGCCGCGGCCTCGAGCCGTTCCGCGTGCCAGTCGCCGAGCACGAGCCTGGCGCCCGCCGCGGCAAAGCGCTCGGCCATGGCGAGCCCGATCCCGGAGGCCGCGCCGGTGATGATGGCCACCTTCCCTTCCAGGTACATGGGTGCATCCTCCTGCCGCGGGGCGCCGTGCGGGCGCCCGCTCGACCGTAGTATGCAGCCCGGCGGGTTGGCGGTGCGTTAGCTGCCGGTGCCGAGGTGGCGGGTGAAGAACTCCTCCCACGCCTGGCGCTCGTAGAGCGGCACCTGCACGTGGCGGCCCGGGTTGGCGTGGAGCGTCTTCTCCTTCGAGGCGAGCACGTCGAAGAGGCGGAGCACGCTCTCGCGCGGGGCGACCTCATCGTCCCACTGGCACATGACCATGACGGGGACGGTGATCGCCCGGGCGCGCTGTTCGAAGGCGTCATCGCGCACGCCGGCCAGGCCGAGTACGGCGGCCTTCACCCGCGGCTCGCCTGCCACGAACGGCACGCCGATGGCCGTGCCCATGGAGAGCCCCCACCAGCCGACCGGCCCGGCGCCGACGCCCTCCACCTGCTGGACCGCATCGAGCACGGCGCGCCATTCACCGACGGCGCGGGCCACCCGCCCGGCGAGCTCCCGCAGCCGCTCCGGGTCGATCGGCGGCAGGGGCTGCCCGGGCTGGAGCGAGCGGATGCGGGCCAGGTCGGCCTCGGTGGCGCGCTCGCCGTGGCCGGGGTTATCGATGCTGACACAGGCGAACCGGTGGTGGCGGACGAAGGCGCGCGCCTTGGCGAGCAGGGTATCGACCCGCTTGTGCTGCATGCCGCCGTGGCAGAGGAGGAGGAGCGGCCGGGTGCCGCTCGCCCCCTCGGGCAGCCAGAGAATGCCGGGCACACGCTCGCCCTCGATGGTCATCTCGAAGGCGCGCTCGGTGACGCCCTGCTCGGTGGTCTCTGCCGTGAAGGTGAGGCCGGGCGCTGCGGTGGTCATGGAAGGCTCCTCTCGTGCTGCTGGCGCGTCGGTGGGCGCCGCTGGTGTGGTGCGGGAGCGGCCCCGGGTGCACGCTGCGGCCAGCATCGCGCTGGCGGCCAGGCCCAGTGCCAGGGCGCGGCGGCGCGAGAGCCGGAACCCGGGTGCGGGCGGGTGACCCACCGGCCGCTCCTTTTCCCGGGAATGGTGCGGGCCCCGGGAGCACAGCCCCCGGGGCCCGGGAAGCTCCCGGTTGGCGTGCAGGCGCCCCTACAAAACCTGCACGCCGCTACCGGAACCCGCTCCGGATGCCGCAGTCCAATCTCGACAGCAAAGATTAGACGCGGGTGTTTATCCGGAGGTGTGCAATCTAGCGCCAGCCGCATGACGCTGTCAAGATCCCCGCCATGCGACCGTCACGCAGGCCCGGTGCCGAACCGTTCCCGCCGCGCCGCATCCGCTACCAGGTGGCGGCCAGCCTCGATGGCTACATCGCCGGCCCGGGTGGCGGCGTCGACTGGATCCCCGAGGAGCCCGAGATCGACTTCGCGGCGCTCTACGATGAGTTCGACACGCTGGTGATGGGGCGGCGGACGTTCGAGGCCTTCGACCTTGCCGACCCCGCGGTGGCGCGCTTCACGGAGGGCAAGGCGATCATCGTCGTCTCGCGCACGCTCGAGCCCGGAGCCCACCCGCGCATCGACCTCCTCTCGAGCGATGTCGAGACGCTCGCCGCGGGGCTGCTCTCGCGCCCGGGGAAGGACATCTGGCTGTTCGGCGGCGGCGAACTCTTCCGCAGCTTCCTCGCGCTGGGCCTCGTCGATACGGTGGAGGTCGCGCTGGTGCCGGTGCTGCTGGGCGGCGGCGTGCCACTGCTGCCGGCCCCGGCGCCGATGGCCCGGCTGCGGCCGCTGCGCCAGCGGCAGTACGCCGCCTCGGGCATCACGCTGCTGGAGTACGAGGTCGTGCGCGAGCGGCGGCCGCCCAAGCGCCGCCGCCCGGTGCGGTAGACTCCCGCGCATGATTCCCGATTACGAGACCTTGATGCTTCCCGTGCTGCAGGTGGTGGGGGAGGGGCAAACATTGCACGCCAGAGACATCCGGGCTGAGGTCGCACGGCGCCTCAGTCTCACGCCGGCGGACCTCGAACAGCTCAAGCCCTCTGGGCAACAGCCCCTGTTCAACAACCGGGTGCACCGGGCGAAGACGTGCCTCGAGAAGGCAGGGCTGGTCGAAGCGCCGGCGCGCGGCTACGTCCGCATCACCGACCGCGGCCGCGAGGTGCTCGCGCGCAACCCGGCCCGCATCACGAACAGAATGCTGGCCGAGCTTTCGCCCGAGTTCCGCGCTTGGGCGGTCGGCAGCGGCTCGGGCGCGAAATCCGCGCCTGCCGACGCCTCATCGTCGCAGGAGATGGGCCAAGCAGCGTCCATCTCTCCTGAGGAGGCGATCGCGCAGCAGTTCCTGCAGTACCGCAGCGCGGTGGAGGCCGAGCTGCTCGAGCTGCTCAGGCAGGTGCCCCCGGCCCGGTTCTAGCGGATCGTTATCGACCTCCTCCTCCGGCTCGGCTACGGCGGTACCGGCGGGCAGGGCGTCCAGGTCGGCGGCCCCGGCGACGGCGGCATCGATGGCGTCATCTACGAGGACAAGCTCGGCCTCGACCTCATCTACATCCAGGCGAAGCGCTGGAACGGCTCGGTCGGTGCCCAGGTGGTGTACCAGTTCCTCGGCTCGCTCTCGACCCACAAGGCCTCGAAGGGGGTGCTCATCACCACCGGTCACTTCACCGCCGATGCGGAGAAGGCGGCGCAGGCCGCCGGCACCCGTGTGGTGCTCATCGGCGGCGAGCAACTCGCCGCGCTCATGTACGACACGGGCCTCGGCCTCGCTACCGCGGTGACCTACGAGCTGAAGCGCCTCGATTCCGACTACTTCGAGGAGCTGTGACCCGCGCGCCAGGTGCGAAACAGCGCGGGGCCGAGCCCTCGCCGGGCCGGCCCCGCCAGCTTGCCGCGTTCCCCGTGCGGCTCGGCTCAGTCGCGCGCGGCGCTTATGGCCGCCACGCCACGTCGTAGCGGTCCAGGTTCATCACCTTGTTCCAGGCCGCCACGAAGTCGTTGACGAACTTCTCACGCGCATCGTCGGCGGCGTACACCTCGGCGATGGCGCGGAGCTGGGCGTTCGCCCCGAAGACGAGGTCGACGCGGGTGCCACGCCACTTCACCTCGCCGGTCTTGCGGTCGCGCGCCTCGTAGATGCCCTCCGCCTCGGTCGGGCGCCACTCGTAGGCCATATCGAGCAGGTTGACGAAGAAGTCATTCGTCAGCCGGCCAGGCTGGGAGGTGAGGACGCCAAGGTCCGAGCCGTCCCAGGTGGCACCGAGGGCGCGCATGCCGCCGACGAGCACCGTCATCTCCGGCGCGGCCAGCTCGAGGAAGGCTGCCTTCTCGACGAGCAGGTGCTCGGCGGGCTTATTCAGGCCGGGCCGCAGGTAGTTACGGAAGCCATCGGCCAGCGGTTCGAGGACGGCGAAGGATTCGACGTCGGTCCACTCCTGGCTGGCATCGGTGCGGCCGGGCGTGAAGGGCACCTGCACCTCGATGCCGGCATCGCGCGCGGCCTGTTCGATGGCGGCGCACCCACCGAGGACGATGAGGTCGGCGAGCGAGACCCGCTTGCTGCCGGACTGGGCGCCGTTGAACTCGGCCTGGATGGCCTCCAGCTTCTCGAGCACCCGGGCCAGCTCCTGCGGGTTGTTCGCCTCCCAGTACTTCTGCGGGGCGAGGCGGATGCGCGCGCCGTTCGCGCCGCCGCGCCGGTCGGTGCCGCGGAAGGTCGAGGCCGAGGCCCAGGCGGTGCGCACCAGCTCGGCGATGGTGAGCCCGGAGGCGAGGATGCGCTGCTTCAGGGCGGCGATATCCTGCGCGTCGATCAGCTCGTGGTCGACCGGCGGCACGGGGTCCTGCCAGATCTGGGGCTCCTTCGGCACCTCCGGCCCGAGGTAGCGGCTGATCGGCCCCATGTCGCGGTGGGTGAGCTTGAACCAGGCCTTCGCGAAGGCCTCGGCCAGCTCCTCCGGGTGCTCGTAGAAGCGGCGCGCGATTTTCTCGTAGGTGGGGTCGACGCGGAGGGCCAGGTCGGTGGTGAGCATCATCGGCGCGGTGCGCTTGTTCGGGTCGTGCGCATCGGGCACGGTGCCCTGGGCCTCGGGGTTCTTCGGCGCCCACTGGTGCGCGCCGGCCGGGCTCTTCACGAGCTCCCATTCGTACTTGAAGAGGTTCTCGAGGAAGCCGTTGTCCCAGCGGGTGGGGTTGTTCGTCCAGGCGCCTTCGAGGCCGCTGGTGATGGTATCGGCGCCCTTGCCGGTGCCGTAGCTGGAGGCCCAGCCGAGCCCCTGCGCCTCGAGCGGGGCGGCCTCCGGATCCGGGCCCAGGTACTGCTTGCCATCGGCGGCGCCATGGGCCTTGCCGAAGGTGTGGCCGCCGACGATGAGCGCGACCGTCTCCTCGTCGTTCATCGCCATGCGGCGGAACGTCTCGCGGATGTAGCGGGCGGCGGCCGCAGGGTCGGGGTTGCCGCCGGGGCCCTCGGGGTTCACGTAGATGAGGCCCATGTGGTCGGCGCCGTAGGGGCCCTGCAGGCGGCCCTCAGCGTCGTGGCGCTGGTCGCCGAGCCACTCCTCCTCGGAGCCCCAGTCGATATCCTCCGGCGCGTACACGTCATCCCGGCCGCCGGCGAAGCCGTACGTCTTGAAGCCCATCGACTCCAGGGCGACGTTCCCGGCGAGGATCATGAGGTCGGCCCAGGAGAGGGCGCGGCCGTACTTCTTCTTCACCGGCCAGAGCAGGCGGCGGGCCTTATCGAGGTTGACGTTATCGGGCCAGGCATCGAGGGGGGCGAAGCGTTGCGTCCCGCGGGAGGCGCCGCCGCGGCCATCGGCGATGCGGTAGGTGCCGGCGCTGTGCCACGCCATGCGGATCATGAGGCCGCCGTAGTGACCCCAGTCGGCGGGCCACCACTCCTGGGAGGTGGTGAGCACCTGCTCGATGTCCTTCTTGACGGCCGCGAGGTCGAGCTTTTTGAACTCCTCGGCGTAGTTGAACTCCCTGCCCATGGGGTTCGTCGACGCCGGGTAGGGGTCGAGCACGCTGAGGTCGAGCTGGTTGGGCCACCAGTCGCGGATGGACCTGCGCAACGCGGAACTCCTTTCTGCCGGGGGTAGTGGGCGCGAGGTAGCCGGATCGCCGCACCGTCGGCGGGCGCACGGCCCCGCGCGCATCACGCCCGATGCTAGCCGCCGTTTTAGAATCTGTCCAGTTCTGGAGTGAAACTGATCGGGCGCTGGCGCCTCAGAACCCGTCCCAGCCGGGCCGGGCCGCGGCCTGGCGCACCCAGGCCTCCAGCTGCGCCGCATCGAACCCGCCTTCCGGGATATTCACCCAGCGCGCATCCGGGTCCTTGCCGCGGCCCGGGGGCTCGGGCTCCAGCTCGGCGCCGCGGAAGAAGGTCACCTTCACGGCCTTCGTCAGGCAGTGCACGTTGCAGAACCAGCCGTTCCCCTCGACGCCGTAGAAGGGCGAGTTCCAGCGCACGGCGCGCCGCACGCCGGGCACGGTCCGTTCGATGAGCGCGTCGAGGCCCTCGACCACCTCGCGCTTCCAGCCGCTGAGGGCGGCGATGTAGGCCCGCACCGGTGCGGGACCGTCGCCCTTGGGGATCTGCGGGTTGCCGCCCGCCAGCATGCGCGGGGTGCCGGCCGGCGTGACGGGGTCGGGCGCCGGGCCGCGACCGGCCATGTTGAGCGTGGCGGCAGCGCGGATGAGCTCCTGGAAGGCCACGGCATCGAGTGCGGCCCCCTCGGCGAGGTCGATGACCCGGCGGGTCCCGCCGGCCAGGCTGGCGTTGAAGAGCCCGGCCGGGTCGGGCAGGCTGGCGCCCTTCGCGAAGGTGAGCTTCACCTTCTCGCGGTAGACCTCGGCCGTGCAGATGATGCCGCCGTACGACCAGGTTGGGACGCCGGCGGGGTTGCTCGGCTTCACCCACTTCACCTCTTCGACGATGCCGGGCAGGGCATCGAGGATGAGCTGGCGGACGCGCGCAAGTGTGGCCCCGCGCCAGTCGCCCAGGATGGCGATGATGGCGTCGATGCGTTCGGAAGCCGATGCCTGGTTGGCCATGTCAGGAGGATAGACGGGAGAAGGGGAGAAGGGGAGACCGGGAGACGCGCCTTCGGCGCGGGTTGGCGCGGCTGCGCCGCGGGTTGGCGCACTGCGTGCGGGTTGGCGCGGCTGCGCCGCGGGGAGACCGGGAGACGCGCCTTCGGCGCGGGAGAAGGGGAGAGGGGGCCTCCCAACTCCGGACTCCCAACTCCCAGCTTCGGCGCGCCAGCGCCGACCTCCCCGGCTCCCTAGAACTCCCGCGGGCGCGATGCGTGCGCCTGCGACCGACGCCCCAGGCGCGATGCGACCCAGGCGACGGCAGCCACCACCAGCACCACCACCAGGAGCGCGAAGAGCGCCTTGAGCAGCGCGATGAGGAGCAGGGCGAGCAGCGCCGCCGCCACGCCGGCGATGAGCCGGCCGGCAAAGGGGAGCGGGACGATGGCAGCGGTCAGCGCCCCGGTGCCGGCGGCGAGCCAGAGATCGAGATCGAACATGTGCTCCCTTCCCCGGTCCTCAGCGGACCGCGAGCCCGGTGCCGCAGCGCGGGCAGAACTTGGCCGTGAGGGGCACGATGCTGCTGCACCGCGGGCAGCGCAGCTCCTCGCCGGGCGAAGGGAGGAGCTTGCCGCAATCCATGCAGAAGCGCGCATCACCCTCGTTGCGCGCCCCGCAGTCGATGCAGAAGACGGGCGGCGCCGCGGTCCGACCCGCCGCCGGTGGACCCCCGGCGGTGAGGTCGCGATCCTTCTTTTTCTTGTCGCCCTTCCGTTTCTTTCGCCACTCGAAGAGCTCTTCGAAGACCTCGAAGATGTCGTCGCTCATGTGCCCGGGATGAGCCCCTCCTCGGTGAGCATGGCGCGGAGCTCTTCGGCCGTTGTGTCCTCTGCCGGGAGGACGGCATCGGAGGGTTCGAGGCTGTCGTCCGGAAGCGGCTCCCCCTCGGCGCGGACGAGCGCCACCATCTCGGCGAGGATGGCCGCGAAGCCGCCCCGCTCACCGGCATCGAGGGCCGCCTCGAGGCGGGCATCGAGGGCATTCAGCCGCTCGAGGGTCTCGTCGGCGAGGCGGTACTGCCCCTCGCCCATGATCCGCACAATCATTGGCCTGCTCCCAGCTGGGGCGGCGCCTTCGGCGCCGCAAGCTCGCTCCGGAGGCGGGCGAGCTCGACTTCGACGCTGATGTTCCCTGTGGCCTGGGCCAGCTCGCGGTCGAGCGCGGTGCCGGTCTCCAGGGCATCGGCGAGGACGCCCTGCTCGATGAGCTCGCTGATCGCTTCACCGCGGCTGCGGAGCTGGGCGATGCGGTCCTCGGCGCGCTGGATGGCGTACCCGACATCGGCCATCTCCTCGGAGAGCCCGGAGACGGCCTCGCCGATGCGCACCTGGGCGCGGGCTGCGGCGTACTGTGCCTTCACCACCTCCTTGCGGGTGCGGAAGGCCTCGATCTTGGCCGAGAGGCGGCGCTCGGCCTCCACCAGGCGGCGCTGTTCGCTCTCGAGCTGGGCGATCTGCGGTTCCAGGCTGGCGAGCTGTGCCTCGGCGAGCTGCTTCCGCTCGAGCGCCGCGCGGGCCAGGTCCTCGCGGCCGATCTGGAGGGCCTGGCGGGCCTGCGTGGTGAGCTTCTCGAGGTCGGCGTGGTGGGTTTGCGCCTGCAGTTCGAGCCGCCGGCGCGCGGCGGTCACCTCGACGATGGCGCGCTTCACATCGCGCAGCATGTCGAGCTGGCGTTCGTAGCTGTAATCGAGCGTTTCGCGCGGGTCTTCGGCGGCGTCGAGGGCCTTGTTCGCCTTCGCCCGCATGATGGTGGTGAGCCGGTTCCAGAGTCCCACAGCAGCTCCTTTCCACGAATCAGGGTAGGAGATCGGCGACCGCCGCTTCAACACACACGGGAAAGCGAATTCACGAACGCGAGGGCTAATGCCCGTCTCGCGAGAGCCCGAGCGGGCACCCAAGTGGCCACGAGGGTGCGCAGGGTCGCCTGGCGGGCATGCCCTGCACCGGGACACGGCTTGACGGGGCGGCGACTTCGATGTAGAGAGTTCGCTATCGTATCTATTTCACGAAAGTGCATGGTATGCCGAGAAAGTACCGCATGAGGGCACGCGCCCTCGCCGCCGAACGCACGCGCCAGCGCATCATCGAGGCGGCGATGGCCCTGCATGCCGAGCAGGGCGTGCTCGCGACGAGTTACGAGGAGATCGCCGAGCGCGCCGGTACCGCGCCCGCGACCGTTTACCGGCACTTCCGCACCCTGGCCGACCTGTTGCCCGCCTGCGCCCGCTCGATCCACGTCCTCCAACCGGTGACGCCCGAGCTGGTGGCCGACCTGTTTCGCGGGCTGGAGCGCCCATCCTCGCGCCTGGAGGTGCTTGTCCGCGGCACGTGCGAGTGTTACGAGCGCGACCGTGCCTGGCTGCGGGCGGCTCGTCACGAGGAGCACGTCTTCGAACCGTTGGAGGAGCTGGCACGGCGCCAGCGGGAGAACCTGGCGCTGCTGGTGCGCGCCGCGCTGGAGGGCACGAACGCGGGCGAACGCACGATCCGCGTCCTCGCCGCACTCCTCGACTTCCCCGTGTGGGAGGCGCTGCAGGCCGCCGGGCTCAGCCCGGCCGACGCGACCGAACAGGTGCTCCAACTGGTCCGCGACCAGCTCGCCAGGGAGGGCATTGTCTAACATAACAATAGGAGCCAGGTATGACAGCTATGAACGGACAGCGCAGGGCCTACATGCTCGGGCAGGATGAGGGCGAGCCGATCTGGTTCGCGGGCGCCCTCATGCTGCTCAAGGCCGCGGGCGAGCAGACGGACGGGCGCTTTGCCCTCATCGATCAGCGCACGCCGGGGGAGTACGCGGTGCCCCGCCACCTCCACGAGCGCGAGGACGAGGCCTGGTATGTGCTCGAGGGCGAGGCCACGTTCTCCTGCGGAGACGAGACCTTCGCGGCCGGGCCGGGCGCGTGGGTGTTCGCCCCAAGCGGAGTTCCGCACGCTTTCCGCGTTGGGCCAGCGGGCGCCCGCCTGCTCACGATGAGCTGGCCCGCTGGCTTCGCCGACTTCGTGCGCGCCGCCGGAGCACCGGCCCCGGCACGTTCGCTCCCGGGGCCCGCCCCCCTGGAGGTGGAGCGGCTGACGGAGCTGGGCCGGCAGTACGGCATCGATATCCTCGGCCCGCCCCCAGCGTAGGTGCGCGATCCACCCCCGGGCCGCAGCGGGGAAACGCCGGGCCGACCGCTGATGGCAACCGATGAATGCCCACCGAGGAGGCGCACCCGTGAGCTTTCTGCATCTCGATCCCACCAGTGGCGTCGTTCGTGCCCGCGAGACTCCCACCGGCCTGCTCGGCGGATTGGGAGCCCGCTACATCATGGATGGCCGCCCCTCCGGGGGCAGGTTCGCGCTCATCGAGCATCCCATCGTGCCGCGCGGCCTGGCGGCGCCGCTGCACCGCCATACGCGCGAGGATGAGTACTCCTTCATCCTGGAGGGCCGCTGGGGATTCCAGCTCGGTGATGCGGTGGTCTACGGTGAGCCGGGCGATCTTATCTTCAAGCCACGGGATACCTGGCATACCTTTTGGAACGCCACGGATGGCCCGGCCCGGCTGCTGGAGATCATTTCGCCAGCCGGCTTCGAGCACTACTTCGCGGAGGCCGCGGCGATCGTTGCGGAGCACGGGTTCACGCGCCCGGAGCTCCTGGGAGAACTCGCCGCCCGCTACGGGGTGGAGATGGACCCGGGGTCCATCGAGAGGCTCATGCGGGCGCATGGGCTCGTGATATAGCACGGCGCCCCCGGACAGCCACCCCAACCCGAGCGTGCTCCCCTATCCGCCAAGCCCCCAGCGCTCGTGGACCCACCGTTCGAGCCACCCAAAAAGGATGCGGTCGACCGCCATGCCGAGCGCCACGACGACGAGCATGATGGCCACCACCTGCGAAACGTCGTTCAGTTCGCGCCCCAGGTTCAGCAGGTGGCCCAGGCTCATATTCACGAACAGGAGCTCGGCGGCCAGGAGCGAGC
>FWWM01007544.1_pt1 | contig 21749 bp, 14 predicted proteins | sample 2228351 | NCBI WGS metagenome assembly FWWM01 (sample SAMEA103939774, study PRJEB20133) | metagenome
CTCAGGCCACCCTGCACAATCCACGATCACCGGCACAGGCGAGTCTATCCTCACCGCTCCAGCATCCACTTCGACGTGGATCAAGCCATGCGGCGTGGGCACGCTTCCCCTCGCCCAGGCCAGCGGACCGAGGCGCGGGGCGATACGCGCTGTGGTGTAGCCGGGCTCAGCCGGCATGACGCCCAGGATGTAGAAGACCATATCGCGGGTTGGCGCACAGCTCCAGCCATGCACATGGGTGCCCCACCCCCAACACTCGCCGATGGTGTCGTAACCGCCGGTGAGGAACTGTAACCAGCGCTTGTGCAACTGTGGTAATCGGTCGGCCATGCCAGCCAGGGCGACCGCGTCGTGCACAACGTAGCTCATGAACGGTTGGGCGATGACGATCTGATGCTCGACGTCCCAGTCCGGCTCGTAGATGCCCTGGAACTGCTTCATCATCTTCTCCATCGAATATTCGCCATTCCCACCGCCCGTCCATGAGCGCACGACGAGCCGATCCGGGTCTGTGATCGTGGCAATGATGCGCTGCCAACGTTCTCGCGGCGCGATGTCGGCACAGATGGCCAGCGCGCCGGCCAACTGGCTCGTCGCTTTCTGCCGAACGCCATCCTTGACGTGATCCACGTAGGTGCCACGGGCCTCGTCCCAGAACATCTCGAAGCCGGCTTTCACCCTGGCGAGCAACCCCTCCGCCCAACGCTGGCTGCTGCGCTCCTCCAGCCACGCTGCCATCTCAGCAAACTCGCGCAGGCCGCGCGCCCAGATGGCCGTGATCACCGCGCTGGTGTCTTCGTTCGAGATGCTGGCCCAGTCAATCAAGTTCCACTCGACCACGTCCTTGAGCACGCCGGCCGAGGTTTGATACGGCGCATACCAGCGCAGGATGCGCTCGACGGTCGGCATGAACAACTTGACCGCGTCTCTGTCGCCGGCGAAGCGATACAGGTTGTACACGCCGTGCACCCAATGCAGCGACCAGTCGGGGATGGTGTATGAGCCGCTTACCTCGATCTCGCCGACCACGCTCATGGGCAGGATGCCGTCAGCGCGTGGGGAGTTGGCAAGCGTGAGGTAGTGCCAGGCCAGCCGCCAGTCGGTATTCGTCGCCAGATGCACCATCTGGTGCACCACGCTATCACCCACCCACGCGCGCTGTTCGCGGGTAGGACAATCCGTGAACGCGTCACACGAGTTGAGCTGCACCGTGCGGATGCCGGCGGCATAGATCGCGTTGAGCTCGGGGTCGCTGCACTCGAACGCCGCGCCGGCCTGCCACGGATACACATATTCCCTAACCGCGAAGTGGCCCAGCAAGACTGGCCCCGGCGGGCCATCCATGACCAGATAGGCATAGCGGAAGCCATTCGGGTCGAACACCTCGAAGCGATCTTGCTCACCACGCGTGATGTAGCGCGTGCCCGAGTGTCCGCTGAGAAAGTGTGAGGGGCCTTTGATCGGCTCTTCCACATACGAGAAGTTGAGTTCGATTCCTGGAGGCGCAACGACTTCGAACTGCGGGAAGCCGGACACGATGCGGCCCATGTCGAAGATCACGCGCACGGTGCCGTCCGGCGGGATTTCGAGCGCGAGCGGCAAGCGAGCCTCCCAAGATTCGCCAACGGAGGGCAAGGCCAGGCACGATTCGACGCGCTTGACCGGGCTGCCGACGGATCTATCAGGATGTCCGCGCAACATCTCGACGCGAATGGTCACTGGCGATCGCACCTCGCCGCCCAGCCTGGCGATGGTGCGCGGCAAGAGCGGGCCATATGGGTCGGTCGGTGGTTGGGTGCGGGCGAAGCCGCCGATGTGGACTGCCGGCACGACCTGAGCCGCGCCCCAGTCACCGTCGTCGAAGTCGGCCAACCACCAGCCGGGCGCCAGCTTTCGGGCGTCGAACACCTCGACCGGGACGCCGGCTGCGACGGCATTGCTGCCTTCGCTTCCCTCGTCCGACCAGGCGTCGCTGCGGCGCGCCTTCCACGAACCATCGCTGACGAGCCAGCCATCTTCGCCCAGGTTGCACTCGAACACCATTACGCCGGTCTTGCCCAGGGTCATGTTGGGAACGGCGGGCATCCAGTACGATTTGGGCGTGCCGTAGTATTTCACGTGGACGGCGATCAGGTTCTCGCCCGGCTGCAGATAGGGAGCCAGGTCGAACAGGTCATATTGCATGCGGCGCGGCTGGCTGCGGGCCGGGCCGCGAAAGACCTCGCTACCGTTGACGAACAAGACATAGCGCGAGTCGGCGGTGATCCGGGCAGGGGCGCGCTCGGGAACGGCGTGCAGGCGGAATTTCCTGCGAAACAGGCCGTGCGCTTCCCTGGCCGAGGGCCTGTCCGCCCCCGGTAGGGTGAAATTGAAGGTGATCTTTTCCTCGGGAACCCAGATCCAATGTCCCTTCCAGCGAATCTCCGAGAAGTCGCCAGGAGTCACCGGCGAAGAGGGGCGGTCGGTCACGGATGCAAACATAGGCTTACTCCAGGTGTTCGGCGATGTATTACAACCACGCGACCACCCGAGTCAATATGTTGACTCGACAAATTCGGGGGCGCGGCCGTAGCGCTCTCGCGAGGCGCAGCGACGCTACGTCGCGCTGATGAGATAGGCCGTTGCCCACCAGTATTCGTAGACCGGCTCGGTTCGCACCTCGCCGAAGCCGGCCTCGCGCAACAGCCGCGTCCAATCCATGATCGGCATCTCCCAGTTCACGCGCGCCCCGGTCGGGTCGAAGGCGCCGAAGAATACCGGCATGAGGAAGCCCTGCGCCACCAGCCCGCCGTCGCCGGCGTACTCGGCCAGGCCACGCCGGTAGCGCTCGACGAAGTAGCATACGCGCGCCTCATCGCACATGTCAGCAAAGTCCGGCGCGTCGAACTCGACGATCAACGCGCGTTCAGCGTGATCCCGAATCCACGCCAACACGCCCGGCCGCTCCTCGGGTCGCAGCGATTGCAGCGCGAAGGTGGATTGGATGACGTCCCACTTGTCGTGCGCGGACATCATGAATTCCTGCGCCGTCATGTTGATCGCGCGGTGCGCGACGCCATGCGCGCTCAGCGCCGCGCTGGCCCGGTCCAGCATCGCGCGCGAAGGATCGAGCAGGTCGAGCTGGCGCACGTTTGGCGTCAGGGCAGGCAGCAGTGCCAGGCCGTCGCCCACACCGACATCGAGCAGGGAGAGCGATTCATACTCCGCATAGATGCGCCTGAGTGCAGCGCTGGTTCGCGCGTAGAGCGGCACGTTGCCGCCACCGCGGATGAACGCGCCGAACGCTTCGGGCGAGATGTAGACGCCGGATTTGCCCTCGCGCATCACACGGCCGAGATAGGCGATGGCCGCCGGATAGACGGCGTTCGTCGGATCGGCCTGCGCGGCTTGCTGCGCCAGCCGGCGCGCACGCGCGAAGTCCTGCTCCCCATAGGCGATCAAGGCTTCGCGGAAGTCGTCGAGCGCGGTAGACACGCGGCCAGTGTACTCCCACGTTTGCGCCGGCTCGCCCCTCGCCTTATCATCCGCAAAACTTCGCAAGGAGGATCAATGACACCTCACTTACAGGTCGGCGTGATCTGGCGCAAGATGTTCGGGGGCATCCCGGACGCCAACTTCGGCCTCAACCTTTGTGGGCGGCCTCGCGGGGCTGCTCCCTACGAAGATGTGACGCGCCGTCATGGATAATTCCGCTACGCTATGACTGCATCACGCTCTGCTGTTGCCTTGCTCGGCCGCGTCGGCCTCCCCGCACCCGTCAAGGAACTCGCTCGGAAGACGTGGGACGTCATCATCGTCGGCGCCGGCCACAACGGCCTGGCCTGCGCAGCTTATCTGGCGCGCGCAGGTAAGCGCGTGTTGGTGCTGGAGGCGCGCGAGGCCGTCGGCGGGGCGTGCACCATGGACGAGCCATGGCCGGGCGTGCGCATGTCGCCGTGCGCCTATCTGGCCGGCCTGCTGCACCCGCTGGTGATCGAGGAGTTGGACTTCGCGCGCTACGGCTACGAGTGGACGCCGGCCATCAACGGCCTGTTCGTGCCGTTCGAGGACGGCAGCAGCGTGCAGCTCTACGACGACGATGAGCGGTGCGAGGCTGAGATTCGCGCGCTCGCGCCGCAGGACGTGAAGGGCTGGCGCGCCATGCACGACGTGATGGTGCGCGCCCGCGACTTGATCCGGCCTGACGGCGAAGGCGACCTGTGGATCGGCCCGCCGCCGACGCGCGAACAACTTGAGGCGCGCATTGGCCACGACGACGAAGTGCGCGGCCTGCTGTTCGAGTGGAGCATGGTCGAGTATGTCGAGCGCTACCTGCGCGACGAGCGCCTGCAGATCGCCTACCTCGGCCAGGGCGTGATCGGCACGAACGCCAGCCCATTCGACAAGGGCACGGCCTCGATCTACTTCCATCACAGCTCGGGCCGGCTGGGTGGGTATCCTGGCACGTGGGGCTACGTGAAAGGCGGCATGGGTGTGGTGTCGTTCATCTTGTGCGATGTGGCGCAAGAGGCCGGCGCGGTCGTGGCAGCCGGCACGCCGGTAGCGCGCATCTGGCCCGGCGAGGGCGTGATGCTCGAAGGCGGCGACTTGATTCACGCACCCATCATCGTCAGCAACGCCGACCCGCGCGTGACCCTGAAGTTGTTGGGCGAGCACGCCGATGGCGCGTGGCGTGCGCAGGTCGAGGGCGTGCCCATGCAGGGCTGCACGGTCAAGTTCAACATGTTGCTGCGCGAGCTGCCTGACTTTGTCGCGCGGCCTGGGCAATGCCAGCCGCACCACTTCGCCCAGATCAACACGCCGTTGAGCAAGGCGGAATGGCAGGCCGGCTTCGAGGCGATGCGGCGCGGCGCGTTGCCGGCGCGGTTGTGGACGGAACAGTATTTCCAGACCGTGCACGACAGCAGCGTGATCGCGCCGGATTCACCGCATCGCGGCTGCCACACCATGAGCGTGTTCTCGCAATACGTGCCGTATGAGTTTGCCGATGGCCGCAGTTGGGACGAGCACCGCGATGAAGTGCGGCAACTCGGCATCGCGTCCATCGCACGCTTCGTCAACAACTTCTCTGATGCTGTGATTGACGTGGAGGTGCTTGGCCCGCCGGACATCGAACGGCGCACCGGGCTGACCGGCGGCCATATCTTCCAGGGCGAGTGCCTGCCCGACTTCATGTGGGACAGGCGCTTGAGCTACCGGACGCCGATGGACGGCGTGTGGCTGTGCGGCGCGTGCACCTACCCTGGCGGCAGCGTGATCGGCATCAACGGCCGGAACGCGGCCATGGAGATCCTCGCAGGGATGTAGCGGCAGATCGCGCGGTTGAGCGAAGTCGCTTCCTCATCAGCAATCCGCGCAATCGGTGGTCTAGTTGTTGAGCTCGCTCAGCACAGCTCTGAACGCCGGCTTGGGGCGATAGTCCTTGTCGAACAAGAGCGCGCTGCCGTAGCCGGGGAAGAAGTCGGGGATCCAACTGTAGCGGTCGGTCACGCCCCACGTCAGAAAGGCCGTGCAGTTCCCGGCCTGCACGCAGCGGCGCACGGCCATGCGATACGCCTCGGCTTGCATCAGCAGATCTCGCGTGCTGGCCGGCTCGGGTAGGCGCACGTCCATCTCGGTCATGTGCACCTCGAGGCCGAGTTCCTCGAAGCGACTCATGTATTTAGCGATGAAGATGTCGTCCGGGATGCGGTCGAGGTGCATCTGCAGCCCGATACCGTCAATGGGGACGCCCTGCGCTTTCAGGTCGCGCACGAGCTCGAAGGCGCGTTCGGCCTTGCGGCCCGGGGACTCGATGCCGTAGTCGTTGTAGAACAGCTTGGCCTTCGGGTCGGCGGCGTGCGCCCAACGGAACGCCTTCGCGATGTAGTCTGGCCCGATGCAGCGCAGCCAGAACGTCTCGCGCAACGCGCCATCGTCATCGAGGGCTTCGTTCACCACATCCCACGCGAACACCTTGCCCTTGAAGTGGCCGACCACAGCCGAAATGTGCGTGCGCAGGATTGCCTCGGCATCTTTGCAGCGCTGCTCGGTCACCCATTGAGGGACCTGCGAGTGCCACACCAGGGTATGACCGCGCACCTTCATGTTGTCTTTCTCGGCAAAGGCGACGAGTTTGTCGGCGGCAGTAAAGTCGAACTTACCCTCGCGTGGCTGAACGCTCTCGAACTTCATCGCGTTCTCGGCCACGACTGTGTTGAAGTGTTGCCGCAACGTGCGGGCGTAATCGGGCTGGCGGAGCAGATCGGGGTTGACAGCCGCGCCGATGAGCAGGCCGCGCCTGTCCGCAGCCTGGCGCAGTGTCGTCGCAGGGTTGGTTTGGGCCATACTGAGTTGTGTCGTCTGCAGGCTCAGCGCAACACATAGGATCAGAATTGAAATTGCGCTTCTCATGGCGTCGCGGCCCGCTGCAACAGCCCCACGCTGTAGAACTCGTACGATGCGGCGGCGTCCGGCACGTCCACCACGTGCACGGTAAAGCGGCACGGCAGGCCGTGGTCGGGCATGTTCGCCGCCCACCAGCCGCGATAAGCCCGGGCGTAGGCTGCGCGCAGCCGCTCGATCTCCCTCTGATAGCCAGCAGGGTCAACCAGCGGATGGGGCGATTTGGGCTGGCAGCCGAACACGTGCATCTCGATGAAGTCCACCTCGGCGATGCGCTCGCAGATGCCTGCTTCGCGTAACCACTTCTCCCAGCACTGGAAGACGAGGGGAATCTCGCGCTCGGGGTCCATCGTCACGAGTTCGTCTAGGCCGAGCACGCCTTTGGCGGAGTAGCCGCCGGTCAGGCCGGCGAAATGGATGCGCAGGTCGCCATCGGGCTGCGCCTCGGTGACCAGGTTGGAGAGCACGGCGTCGTCGCCCTCGTAGTAGTAGGTCAGCTTGCCGCGCCGTTTGATCTTGAACGCCATGGACGGGATGATAAGCGATGGCTCGAATCGCACAATCACCGCGCCCGGCGCAATCCTCGCCGAAACCCGTTCACTACGGCGATAATCGGAGCCATGCAAACCGGGCGCAGACGCATCCTCATCCTGACGGCCGATGCCGGCTTCGGACACCGCAGCGCGGCCAACGCCGTCGCCGACGCCCTGCGCGAACTCGCCGGGGATCGCGCCCAGGTGGATGTGGTCAACGCGCTCGACCATCCGCGCGTGCCCAGGCTGTTGCGCGACAGCCAAACCGATTACGACCGGCTCGTCAAACAGGCGCCGGAACTGTACGAGCTCAGTTACATCGCCACCGATCAGCCCATCACCAGCTGGATCTTCGAAAACGCGATCATCCTGATGCTCTACGAGGCGCTGCGCGACACCCTCAACACCTATGATCCGGAGGCGATCGTCAACACCTGGCCGCTCTACCAGGCGCCATTGAGCGCGCTGTTCCGCCTGAACGGCCGCAGCGCCGCGCTGATCACGGTCGTCACCGACCTCGTTAGCGTGCATCGGGTGTGGTTCAACAACGCAAGCGACCGGCTGATCGTGCCGACGCAGGAGGCCTACGATCTGGCCATCAAGTCCGGCATGCGCGAGGACAAGGTGCGGCTGATCGGCATCCCGGTGAATCCGGCGCTGAGCAAGGACGAAGGCCCGAAGGACGCGCTGCGCGCCAGGCTGGGCTGGCGACCCGACCTGACGACGATCCTCGCCATCGGCAGCGCACGTGTGGCGAAGCTGGGCGAGATGTTGCATGGGCTCAATCACTCCGGTCTGCCCATCCAGCTCATCGTCAGCGCAGGGGGCGACGACGATCTGTACCGTGAGTTGCAAGCAACCGAGTGGCACGTGCCAACACACCTCTACCACTTCGTGGATAGGATGCCCACGTTCATGCACGCCGCCGACGCCATCATCTGCAAGGCCGGGGGGCTGATCACTACCGAGTCGCTGGCATGCGGATTGCCGATGATCCTCGTCGAGGTGCTCCCCGGCCAGGAAGAGGGCAACGCGCGGTATGTGGTCGAGGGCGGCGCCGGGGTGATCGCCGAGTCGCCGCTGGACGTCCTGCAGCACGTCTGCCACTGGGTGCAAGCCGAGGGGGCAGAGCTGGCGAGATATGCGGCGCAGGCCCGCCGGCTCGGCAAACCCCGGGCCGCGTACGAGGTGGCGCAGATGGCGCTCACCGCTGCCGAGATCAGCGTGCGCTGGCGCGAAGAGGGCTTGCCCGACCCCAACGACTTGTCGCCCCAGGTGCTGCGTGAGATGCTAAATCGGTTCGGTGTCTCCTCGCGTGCGCGCTCGACCACGAGCGAAGACCGATCCTACTACGAGTAGGATCACCGAGTGAAAAGCACACGCCCGGCTCTGGCGTGCCGGGCTCAGCAGCCAGGCGCCCCTCTTCGAACGAGCGATGCGGCCACGTTAGTACAATCGCGTCCAGCATGGCGCCTGGTTACTATCGCTTCCCCACCATCTATCGAGACTCCGTTGCATTTGTGTGCGAGGATGACCTGTGGCTCGTCTCGGCCAAAGGCGGCATCCCACGCCGCCTCACCGCTGCGCCGGACGAAGAGTCCACCCCACGCTTCTCACCCGACGGCCGGTGGCTGGCCTTCACCGGACAGGACGAGGGCGGACAAGAGGTCTATGTCATGCCCGCGCTGGGCGGCTCGCCCAAGCGCCTGACGTACTTCGGCGGCGATTGCAGCGTGGTCGGCTGGACGCGCGACGGGCGAGTGATCTTCGCCAGCGCCGCCAACCAGCCTTTCAGCAGCCTCACCTTCCTCTACGTCGTCGCCCTGGACGATCCTGTGCGACCGCAGCGCATCCCCTGTGGGCCAGCGCGGACGATCGCCTACGGGCCGCAAGGCGGCGCGGTGATCGGGCGCAACACCGGCGATCCGGCCCGCTGGAAGCGTTACCGGGGAGGCATGGCCGGGCGCCTGTGGATAGACGTGGACGGCAACGGTCACTGGAAACCGCTGATTGAGCTGGATAGCAATCTGGCCTCACCGATGTGGCTGGACGACAACCGCATCTACTTCATCAGCGACCACGAAGGCATCGGCAACCTGTATTCCTGCACGCCGAACGGCAAGCAGTTGCGCCGGCACACCGCGCACCACGACTTCTACGTGCGCAACGCCACGTCCGACGGCAAGCGCATCGTCTACCACGCCGGCGCCGACCTGTATGTGTTCGACCCCAGGACCGGGCGCTCGAAGATCATCCCCATCGAGTGGCACTCGCCGCAGACCCAGCGCCAGCGCAAGTTCTCCTACGCCGGCATCAGCCTCGATGGCTATGCCCTCAGTCCCAAGGGCGACAAGCTGGCCATCACCACCCGCGGCAAACTCTATACCTTCTACAACCACGAGGGCGCCGTGCTGCAGCACGGTGCGACCGACGGCGTGCGATATCGCCTGCCGGTGTGGACGAGCGACGAAGACCTGCTGGCCATCACCGACGAGGGCGGCGAAGAGACGTGGCAGAGCTTCTCCTTTCAGGGCAACTCGCCGAGCGAGCGCGCCCCGATCATGGACACCGGCCGCATCACGGCCATGAAAATCAACCCGGTGAAGGGCCAGATCGCGTTCACCAATCACCGCTACGAGTTGATCGTCTACGACCACGAAAGCGAGACCCTCAACGTGGTGGATCGTGGCCTGAGCAGGCCGATCCAGGGCTTCGACTGGTCGCCCGACGGCGAATGGCTGGCCTATGGCTGCTCGATCTCGCTACAGCGCACAGCGATCAAGCTCTGGCATGCGAATACGGGGCGGATCACGCAGATCACCGATCCGGTGCTGGCCGACGTCCAGCCGGCCTTCGACCCGGCCGGGAAGTACCTGTTCTTCCTGTCCTCGCGAGTCTTCTCGCCGGTCTACGACAACCTGCAGTTCGAGCTGAGCTTCCCGCGCGGCATGATCCCCTGCCTGATCACCCTGCAGAAAGACACGCCCTCGCCCTTCACACCGCATCCACCGCAAGACGAGGATGAGGACGAAGAAGAGGAGGAGAAGAAGGACAAGGACAAGGAGAAGAAGGACAAGACCGAGGAGCGAGCCGCATCCGACGGCAATCAAAATGCTTTGAAGAAAGCGAAGCGCAAGCTGGTGATCGATCTCGACGGCATCGAGAAGCGCGTGCTGGCCTTTCCAGTGCGCGAAGGGATATACCGCAAGATCGCCGGCACGCGCGGCGGCAAATACATCCTCTACACCAGCTATGCCTCGGAAGGATCGTCGAATGGCGCTTTGACCGACATGCGCGAGCCACCCGCCAAGCTCAAGGCCTACGATCTGGACGCGCGCAAGGAGGAGGTAGTCGCCGAAGGCGTGCGCAACTTCGCCGTCTCGGCGAACGGCAGCTGGCTGGTCTATTCGACGGGCATACAGTTGCGCGTGTTGAAGGTGGGCGCGCCGGCGATCAATAACCTGGAGGGTTCGGCGCGTCGGACGGGCTGGATCGACCTGAGTCGCATCAACGTAATCGTCAACCCCGCTGCGGAGTGGCGACAGATGTTTCGCGAAGCCTGGCGGTTGCAGCGCGATCAATTCTGGACGCCGGACATGTCGCAGGTGGACTGGAAGGCCGTTTACGAGACCTACTTGCCGCTAGTCGAGCGGGTGAGCAGCCGCAGCGAGTTCAGCGACCTGATGTGGGAGATGCAGGGCGAACTCGGCACATCGCACTGCTACGAGTATGGCGGCGACTACCGCCACAACCCGCACTCGGTCTCGCTGGGACGCCTGGGCGCCGAGTTCGAGTGGGACGAGGCCGCAGGCGTCTGGCGCATCGCGCGCATCGCCCGCGGCGACACTTGGTTCCCCCAGGATGACTCGCCGTTGAATGCACCCGGCTTGAATATTCGCCCGGGCGATCGGCTGCTGGCCATCAACGGCGTCAAGCTCACCCGCGACACTTCGCCGAACATGCTGCTGGTCAACCAGGCCGGCGTTGACGTCGCACTGACAGTAGCCGGAGCAGCGGAAGAAGCGCAGGCCGAGCAAAGCGGCCCAAAGGCCGACGCCAGGCCAGAGCCGAGGAACGGGCGCGAAGCGACTTCTCAATCCCCGACGCCGGCCGCGCGGGTGATCACCGTGCGAACGTTGCACGACGACCACCGCGCCTGGTATCGCGACTGGGTGGAAGGCAACCGCCGGCGCGTGCACGAGGCTACCGCCGGGCGCGCCGGCTACGTGCACATCCCCGATATGATGCCGCGCGGCTTTGCCGAATTCCATCGCGGCTTCCTGGTCGAGCTGGAACGCGATGCGTTGATCGTGGATGTGCGCTACAACAACGGCGGGCACGTCTCGCAGCTCATCCTGGAGAAACTCGCCCGCAAGCGCATCGGCTACGACGTCGCACGCTGGGCGCGAGTGCCGATTCCATATCCCAACGAGTCGTTGCTCGGCCCGATGGTCGCACTGGCCAACGAATATGCCGGCAGCGACGGCGATGTGTTCGCGCATGGCTTCAAGGTGCTGAAGCTCGGTCCGTTGATCGGCATGCGCACCTGGGGTGGCGTGATCGGCATCTCCCCGCAACACGCGCTGGCCGACGGCACGGTCACCACCCAGCCGGAGTTCGCCCTGTGGTTCCACGACGTGGATTGGCGACTGGAGAACTACGGCGCCGAACCGGACATCGTCGTGGACAACACGCCGCAGGATTGGGCAGGCGGCCGGGACGCACAGCTCGAACGAGCCATCGCCGAAATTCAACGGTTGCTGGAGGCGAATCCTCCCAGCCTGCCGTCGTTCGACGTCCGGCCAAGCCGTGCCGCGCCCAGGCTCAGATGAGCCGATGGACGTTGGTCAGCGGATGGTTACCGGCGTGCCCACGCTCGCCCATCGGTAGAGCCAGGCCGCGGCAGACGTGGGCATCACGATGCAGCCAAGGGAGTTGGCAGCCAGGGTTCCGTCGGCGCGGACGGAATAGCCGTGAAAGCCATTCTGGATGCGGCCCACGTAGTAGATCCCCATCCAGTACGGCAGCTTCCAGCCCAGCACCGACGACTTCGCCATCGGGACTTTGTTCTGGATGCGAAATTGACCACGTTTGGCACCCCGCACGTTGGCGCGGGTGGAGAAGACGACGGTGTTACCCTCGTAGGCGTAGACGCGCTGCTCGCTCAGCACGACCACGATGCGCTTGCGGCCGGCAGCCGCCGCGGGGGATGGCAACGCGGCAAGTGCCGACAACGCAACGAGCAGGGCAACAGCCAGGCGGGGGAGCAGCCGGATCGTATGCATGATGACGCCTTCGGGTGGACACCTTTATAGTGCAGCAACAGAAAGACGCAACCTGGACGGTTGAACTCTATTCGTCCTCTCATCCTTCGCGCCTATCATGGCCGCTGTTCATGGCCGATACACATCACATCCTCGTCGTCGAGGACGACCGCGCCATCTCACGCGGGCTGGAATTCGCTTTGAAGCAAGAGGGGTTTGCCGTCACCACCGTCGAGACGGGCGAGGCAGCGCTCGAAGCAGTGCACAAGCAGGTCATCCATCTCATCCTGCTGGACGCGCGGCTACCGGGCATGAGCGGATTCGACGTGTGCAGGCAACTGCGCGCCGAGGGCAAGCGCCAACCCATCCTAATGGTCACGGCGCGCGACGAAGAGGTGGACAAGGTGCTCGGCCTGGAGCTGGGCGCCGATGACTACATCGTCAAACCGTTCAGCCTGCGCGAGCTCATCTCGCGGATCCGCGCCGCTCTGCGACGGACCTACGGCGAACTGGCCGTCAACGACGCCGAGGCGCCAGAGATCGTGTTCGGCAACATCAGGGTAGATATGGCGCGCCTGACGGTCGAGCGCGACGGCAAGATCATCCCACTCACGCCGACCGAGTTCAAGCTGCTGCGCCACCTCGTCACGCATCCGCGCCGGCCGTTCAGCCGGGCCGCGCTGATCGAGGCCGTGTGGGGTTATCGCAGCGACATCGGCGACGATCGCACCGTGGACGTGCACATCCGCCACCTGCGCGAGAAGCTGGAGGACGACCCCGCTCAGCCGCGCTGGCTGGTGACGATGCGGGGCGTGGGCTACAAGTTCGAACCGTGAATCCCCCGGTGGACTAGGGCAAAAGTTGCAAGGCAACAAAGCCGGCTCTGTTGCGAAACCTTAACCGAACGCACCGTCCTCCCGCAACCATTCCTCCATAGAATGCTCACGCAGAGGAGATTTCTGAGCGAACAGGAGATGAAACGGTATATGACTCGACACATGGTCAGGCTTGTAGGCGTGATCGCTGTGCTGGCGATTGGGCTGGCAGGCGTCGCGGCTCCGGTGAACTTCGCGGCGGCGAACGCGCCGGCAGCGCCGATGGCTCAGGCCGAAGCCGAGAAGGGTGTGTTGATCGTATCGGTGCAGCGCGACGGCCCGGCAGCCAAGGCCGGCATCCGCCGCGGCGACATCGTGCTGAAGGTGAACGACGTCGAGGTGAACGATGCACAGGCGCTTCGAGACGCACTGGCCAGGCTCAAGCCAGGTGATGAAGCCCGGGTCCGCATCGCTCGCGGCGACAGCGAGTTGACGATCACGGTCGTGCTCGGCGAAGCAGATGGACGTGCCATCCTGGGCGTGACGCCGTTCCAGAGCCTCCCACCAACAGTCGAAGCGATGCCAGCACGGCCCGGCCAGGACGATCGCCCAGCGCTGCCGATGGACCCCGAGCAAATGCGCAAGCGCCTGCAGGAACAATTGCAGCGCTTCTCATCGCAGGTGCGCGTCACCGAGGTGATCGCCGACAGCCCGGCGGCCAAAGCCGGCCTGCAACGCGGCGACATCATCGTCGCGGTAAACGAGGCGCCGCTGAGCGCGCGGAACACCCTGGCCGACTCGCTCACCTGGCTGAAGCCGGGTGACGTGGTGACGCTGACCATCCGGCGCAACGACGCCGAACAGAAGTTGCAGGTCACCCTGGGCGAGCACCCGAATAGGCAGGGCGCAGCCTTCCTCGGCATCCGCTACGCGCCGACGTTCGGCGTGATGGGGTTGCCGGGCCGCCTCCCGCTTCCCGGTCGTCCGGGTGACGATGCCCGTCCCCTCGAGCTACCGGAGGCCTGGTCAGCAGTGACCATCGGCGACGTCGTCACCGGCAGCCCGGCCGACAAAGCCGGCCTGAAGAAAGGCGACATGATCATCGCGGCAAACGACAGGGAGATTCGCGAGCCGGGCGATCTGGTCAGTCTCGTGCAGGGCAGCAAGCCCGGCGATACGGTCGTGCTCAGCGTCAGGCGTGCCGAGGCGGAGAAGCCGGTCGAGATCACCGTGACGCTGGGCGAGCACCCGGACAGGGAAGGCGTGGCCTACCTGGGCGTCTCGCTCGGCCCATTCATCCGCTTCGAGCGCGTTTTGCCGGGCGCCGAGGGAAGCGAGGAGCGAGGATTCGAGATCATTCCGGGCTTCCGCCTGCCATTCGACTTCGGCCATTTGCCATTTCCGCTTCCGCAAATCCCCGATATTCCGGAGATGAGGCGAGAAGCATAGCGTTCGGGTGTTCCCCCTCACCCGACCTATGATTTGCTCCACGGGCCGCCGCTTATGCCGGCAGCTCGTGGAGCCTTTCGGTTTTCGACAGGAGGTGCGGTTGGATGCGATCCCTTTCGATTCGCTGGCGATTGGTGTTGAGCTATGTGCTGCTCACGGTGTTGACCGTGAGCGTGGTCGGCGCGCTGGCGCTCTGGTTGATCCGCAGCAACCTGGCGCAACGTGAAGTCGAGCTGCTGATGACGAACGCGCAAGCCGTGGCGCGCCAGGCAACCCGCTCGATCCACCCGACCTCCGACCTGTATAGCCTGCAACAACTGGCCGATATGGCCGCCTTCCTCGGCAACGCGCAGGTGCGCATCCTCGACGCTAGCGGCAACCTGATCGTGGATTCCGGCCCGCGCGGCGCCGCAGATCGCCTGATGTGGATCGCCCCGCCCCGCCGGCGATCCGACGCTGCCGGACGCACCGGGCAACTGTGGATCATCGCAGGGCTGTTCTCCCGCAACATGACCTACCCCGACCTCGAAGCACGCCTGCTCGAAGAGTTGGGCATGGGCAGCGCGTCGCCGAGCACGAGGGTGCTGGTGATCGAGCGCATGCCCAGCCCCTACGGCAACCAGCTCGTCTTCTCCGAGCTGCGTCAGCAAACCGGCCCGCCGCCTATCCAGCAGGAAGAGCCGCTGCCCCCGGCCGCGACCCGCGTGCGCGTGCCCATCGAGATGGACAACCTCATCATCGGCTACGTCGAACTCGCCAGCGCCTCGGCCTTCAACCATGAAACGCTGGCGACGGCCCAGCGCGCGTTCATGCTCGCGGCGCTGGGTGCGACGACCCTGGCTGTGCTGGCCGGCCTGTGGGTGAGTCGCAGCCTGTCGGCGCCGCTGCTCGATTTGACGGCCGTCGCCACACGGATGGCGCAAGGTGACCTGTCGGCCCGCGCGCCAGTGCGCACCACGGGTCGAACCGGCAACGAGATCGAACAACTTTCCGGCCGTTTCAACGATATGGCTTCCCGGCTGGAAGCGAGCTTCGAGGCTCTGTCGGCCGAGCGCGACGCGCTGCGGCGCTTTGTCGCCAATGCCTCGCACGAGCTGCGCACGCCGATCACCGCGCTGAAGATGACCAACGAGCTGCTGCAAGGACCGGCCGGCGATGACCCGACAACGCGGAGGGAGTTCCTGGCCCAGAACGCCGCGCAGCTCGACCGGCTGGAGTGGATCACGCGCAACCTGCTGGACCTGTCACGGCTCGACGCCGGCATCGTCCAGCTCGACCTCGCCGAACACGACGTCGGCGACATCCTCGCCGGGGTTGTCAACTTGTTCACCCCTTCGGCGGAGCAACGGGGCATCGCACTTCGCGTGCACAACCCGTCATCGCCGCTTTCGGTTGTGTGTGACCGGGCGCGCGTCGAGATCGCTTTGTCGAACCTGATCGAGAACGCCCTGAAGTTCACCCTGGCGGGCGGGTGCGTGGACGTGAGCGCCGAAGCCGCCGAGGGGAAAGTCCGCCTGCTCGTGCGGGACACGGGCATCGGCGTCGCCGAAGAGGATCGGGCGCGCATCTTCGAGCGCTTCTACCGCGGCAAGAACCATCGCACCGACGGCAGCGGCCTTGGCCTCGCCATCGTCGAGAGCATCGCTCAGGTGCATGGCGGCCGCGCCTTCGTGGAGAGCACACCCGGCGTGGGCAGCCTGTTCGGCATCGAACTGCCGGCGAACCGTGCTTGATGCAAACGGCCCGCGCCCTTTGCGCAAGGACAAGCGCCCGTTCCCCCGCGAGGATCTTCGGCCCCCGCAGGCATGACGTTCATTCCGGCAACTCGGGGTAGGCGCAGGCAATGCCTTCGCCTACCCCGATGGGTCTTCGGATCGGTTCTCGTTCAAAATTCAATAGAATGGGGCGCACAAAGCCAAGGGTTACCGTGTTCGGTCGCGACACGCGCGAAAGACACGGAGCGATTTCATGAACAATAGAAACCGAAATGCCTGGATCGCCGTCATCGTTGGGCTGATGCTGATTTGCGCGTGCTTCGGCATAGTCGGCACGGCGCTAACGCTGCTGGCGGTGCGTACGTTCACCGGTGCGGAGTTCCGGGACTTTCCCCCCAGCATTGATAGTCCACCTCCGAGTGGCAACGTAGGGACCATGAACGCGCCAGTGCCTACCGCGATCGTGATCGCCCGCCCGACGCCACAACCGGCGGCAGGCGTCCCCGACGACCCGATCGACATGATCACCGCTGCCGTGCTACCGCGCGAAGACCTGGCGGAACTGGCGATGCGCTTCAAGGGCGTTTCGCCGCAGGAAGCCGAAGTCAGCTGCCCGGTGCTCGCGCCGGAGTACGAGGTGGGCGCCACACGCTCGTTCACCCTGACCAACTCGGACACCGATGAGCTGTTTCAAATCGAGGCGCGGCTGGAACACAAAGGGGAGCACGTCTACATGTGGGTGCAGAGCGCGCCCACCCGCGTGCGCCTGAACCAGGACAAGCTGCGCCGTGCCGCCGAGATCTTCGACCGCGAGATCTACCCACGCACGCGCGCGTTCTTCGGGAGCGAGGCTTCGCCCGGCGTGGACTGCGACCCGCGCGTGCACGTGCTGCATGCCATCGGGCTCGGCCGAACGGTTGGCGGCTACTTCTCCTCACCGGATGGCTACCCACGCGCCGTGCGCAGCGACTCGAACGAAGGACAGATCTTCGTGATGCATGCCGCACGCGGTTACAACGGATCCGACCCGGCCAGCGAGACGTACCTCAGCACGCTGGCTCATGAGTTCCAGCACATGATCAGCTTCAACCAGACCCATGCGCCCGACCTATGGCTGGAGGAGGGTGCGGCACAATTTGCCGAACGGCTGAACGGCTACGGGGACTCGGTCACGACGGTATACGACTTCGCCGCCGCGCCGGAGACGCAATTGAACACCTGGCAGGAGAGCAGCGCCGGCGGCAACAGCGCACACTACGGCGCGGGCTATCTGTTCTGGTCGTATCTGTACGATCGCTTCGGCGAAGCAGTCCTCCGCCAGTTTGCGCGCTCACCCGAGCGCAGCGCGCGAGCGCTGATGCAGATACTGGCCAACAACGGCATCGTGAACCCGGACACCGGGCGACCGCTCACCTTCGAGGAGCTGTTCGCGGATTTCGTCGTCGCCAACTACATGAACCGCGAGGCGATCGAGCCGGGCACCAACCGCTACAACTACGCCACGATTCGCGTCCCGCCGATGACCCGGCGCGCCAATCTCGACGCAAAGGACTACCCGTTCGCGGTTCGCGAAGGCCTGGCGCAGTTCGGCACACACTACCACGAGCTCAGGGGAAACAGGCCGGTGACGGTTGCGTTCACCGGCTCCACCGTCGTAGCGCTCCTGCCCACCGACGAGGCCGATGGCGCATTCTGGTGGTCGAATCGCGCTGATGCCAGCAACTCGCGCCTGACGCGCGAGGTGGACCTCACCAGCGTCAAGAGCGCCACCCTGAGCTATCGGGCGTGGTATCGGCTGGAGAAGAGCTACGACTACGCCTACGTCACTGCGAGCGAGGACGGCGGCCTCACCTGGAAGGTGCTCTCACCCACCTCCTGCACCACGGACAACCCGCAAAACGCCAATCTCGGTTGCGGCTACACCGGGCCGTCGGGCGGGAGCGAGAAGACCGACACGCCGCGCTGGTTGAACGAGCGCGTCAGCCTGGACGAATTCGCCGGTAAGAAGATCTTGCTGCGTTTCGAGATGGTGACCGACGCCGCCATCAATCGCGAAGGGCTGGCCATAGACGACATCGCCATCCCGGAGATCGGCTTCAGCGACGACGCCAGCACCGATTCGGGCTGGCACGCGGAGGGATGGGTGCGCGTCGGCAACTGGCTGCCGCAGCGCTGGCATGTGCAGGTCATCATCACGGGTCGCGATGGCAAACGCCGGCTGCAGCGCATGACGCTCACCGACAACGCTGGCACGCTGAGACTCGACCTTGGCGGGACGGTGCGCAGCGCTGTGCTGGCCATCTCACCGGCCACACAGGTCACCACCGAGCCGGCGGCCTACGAGCTGCAGATCAACTGACCGGGCGCACCTCGGCGCGTTCCGCTTGTGTGATCAGCCGCTCCGCCGCTGCGATCTGCGCTTCGTCGCCGATCAGGCCGATGTTGTCGCCTGGGAGGAGCACCGTGTGCGACTTCGGGTTGGGCATCACCTGCTGACCGCGCAGGATGACGACGACCGAGGCCCCCGTCCGCCCGCGGATGTCCGCTTCGGCCAGCGTCATGCCGGCGATCGAGCTCTCCTGCGTCAGCTCGAAGAGCGTGATTTCCAGGATCTGGGCGGCCTCCATGAATTGCCGCAAGGCATGGCCTTCTGCGCCGGCGCCTGCATCGTAGTGTTCGCGCCTTACGGCATCCGCATACTGCTGCACCTCGCGAATCGGGAATCCCAGCCGCAGCAGCGTGTGGCGGACGATCTCCAATCCTCCTTCCAGCTCCGGATGGATCACGTCTTGTGCCCCTAATTCCGCCAGCTCCCTTACACCCGCGGGCGTGATTGCCCGCGCGATGATCGGTAGCTCGGGTGCCAGCCGGCGCGCAGTGATGACCGTCATCTCGGTCGCTGCTTCATCTGGGAGCGTGATGACCAGCGCGCGAGCGCGCGGCAAGTGCGCGTGCACGAGCACCTCCGAATTGGCGGCGTCGCCGAACAGCGTCGGGACGTTGCGCTTCTCCAACTCTTCCACGCGCATTGCATCGGAATCCACGACCAGGTGCGGGACGCCCAGCGACCCTAGCACGTTCACGATGTGCCGGCCCACGCGGCCATAGCCCACGATCACCACGTGGTCGCTCAGGGCCTCACGCAGCGGCGGACGCTCCGGGCCGTGCTTGTCCAACCGCTGCCAGAACCACGGCAGGCGGCGCAGGGCCGCTTCGAGAGGACGGATCAACCGATACATGAACGGGTTCAGCGTGATGGACAGCAGCGAACCGGCCAGGATGAGCGAGTACTGATCCCGATCGAGCAGCCCCAACGTCAATCCGGCCTGGCCGATGATGAACGAGAACTCGCCGATCTGGCTCAGGCCGGCCGCGACCACCAGCGACGTGCGCGCCGGCGCCGGCAGCACCGTCCCCAGCAGAATGGTGATGGCCGACTTCCCCGCCACGATCAACGCCGTGAGCGCCAGTACCTGCCCGGCGTTGGCGATCAGATACGCCGGGTTGACCAGCATGCCCACCGACACGAAGAACAGCACGGCGAACGCCTCGCGGAAGGGCAGCAGATCGGCGCCGGCTTGATGGCTGAGCGGAGATTCGCTGATGATCACCCCGGCCAGGAACGCACCCAGCGCCAGCGACACGCCGAACAATTCCGATGAACTGATGGCGGTGCCCAGGGCCAGGACCAATACCACCAGAATAAACAGCTCGCGCGAGCGCGTGTGGGCGACGCGCAACAACACCCAGGGCACGACGCGCCCACCAACGAACAAGGTCAGCGCGACGAAGATGCTGGCCTTGACCACGGTCCATACGACCTTCTGCGAGTCGGCGTTCGGCCCGGTGGCCGCAACCACCGGCAACGTGACCAGGATGAGCACGCTCGCCAGGTCCTCCAGCACCAACCAGCCGACAGCCACCCGGCCGTGCTTGGTGTTCAACAAGCCGTTGTCCATCAAGCCGCGCAGCAACACCACCGTGCTGGCTACGGAAATAGCAACGCCGAGCACCAGGCCAGATACGACCGACCAGCCCCATAGGCGGGTCAGCCCGAATCCAAGCGCCGAAGCGCAAACCATCTGCAAGATCGCGCCCGGCAAGGCGACGCTGCGCACCTGCCACAAGTCGCGCAGCGAAAAGTGGATGCCGACGCCGAACATGAGGAAGATCACCCCGAGCTCGGCGAGTTGGCTGATGGTCTCCACATCGCCCACGAACGCCGGGCTGAAGGGGCCGATGGCCACGCCGGCCAGCAGATAGCCAACGATGGTCGGCAAGCCGATGCGTCGGGCAAGCACGCCGCCCAGGAATGCCACGCTCAGCGCGACGGCGATGTTGATGAGCAGAGGAATGTCGTGCATCAATCCCGAATCTCTTCTCACTTCGTGCCGAAAGCCAACTCTTGTTCAGGCGTCCATGAGAGAGTGGAATGCGTGCGATCTGGACGGCTGGGGCAATTATCCGTGCAAACAGCTCGGGCCGGCAAGCCGTGGCAATCCCCGCCTTTTGGCATACACTTCGCACGCCATGAAACTCATCACCTATGAACTCGAAGGTCGCACGGGCGCAGCCGCGTTGCATCCCGATGGAGGCGTCGTGGACCTCTCCGCGATCGGTAGTGTGCTCGAGATCGTGTCGAATCCTCAGGCGCGTGCGCAGGCCGAGCAGCGCCTGGTTAACCCAGGTCAGGACCGCATGCCGGCCATGCCGCGCATCCGGGCGCCATTCACGCCGCGCTCGTTCATCTGCATCGGCCTGAACTACATGGATCACGTCAAGGAGAGCAACTCGCCGGTGCCCGAGAAGCCGGTGGTATTCGCCAAGTTCGCCAACGCGCTGGCCCATCCCGGCGACGCCATCACTTGGCACGCCGACGCGACTCGACAGGTGGACTGGGAAGCCGAACTGGGCGTGGTGATCGGCAGACCATGCTACCGGGTGAGCAAGGAAGAGTCGCTGTCATACGTCGGCGGCTACACCTGCGTGAACGATGTGAGCGCGCGCGACGTCCAACTCACCGACAGTGCCAGACAGTTCACGTTGGGCAAAACACTCGACGGCTTCTGTCCGGTTGGTCCGTGCCTCGTCACCGCCGATGAAATCCCCAACCCGCAGAACCTGGCCATTCGATGCCTGGTGAACGGCAAGGTGGTACAGGACTCCAACACGCGCGAGATGATCTTCGACGTTGCGACGCTGGTGTCGTACCTCAGCAAGTTCATGACGCTGATGCCCGGCGACCTGATCGCCACCGGCACACCACCCGGCGTGGGCATGGGGATGAAACCGTCGGTGTGGCTGCAAAACGGCGATGAAGTGACCGTCGAGATCGAGAAGATCGGCGCCCTTACCAACACCTGCCGCGTGCTGTAGGCAGAAGCGCAAGGCGCACTCGGCGTCATCATCCAGGCATACCCCTCGGCCCGGCGACATTAGCAACCGCTTCCGGGACTTCGCTCATGGGTCGAGCCCTCGCAGGTCCCGAGGTCATGATCCATGGGTGTATTTCTTAGCAGGGGCAAAACGTGCTTTGAGCTGTTTGGCACCAGCTTCGACAGCTCCGCTGCCCATCGGTAAGCCAGCAGC
>FWWM01007569.1_pt1 | contig 21695 bp, 16 predicted proteins | sample 2228351 | NCBI WGS metagenome assembly FWWM01 (sample SAMEA103939774, study PRJEB20133) | metagenome
CGTGACGTCACGCTCGACTCGCTCCGCTCGCAAATCGGCATCGTGCTGCAGGAGACCACGTTGTTCAGCGGCACCATCCGCGACAACATCGCTTTCGGCAAACCCGAAGCCACGATGGAGGAGGTGATCGCCGCAGCCACGGCTGCTGCAGCGCACGACTTCATCCTGTCATTTCCGCAGGGCTACGACACGCCGGTGGGCGAACGCGGGGCGACGTTGAGCGGCGGCCAGAAACAGCGCATCGCCATCGCGCGCGCTTTGCTGCTCGACCCGCGCATCCTCATCCTCGACGACAGCACCAGCAGCGTAGACCTGGCGACCGAGGTGCGCATCCAGCGCGCCCTCGACCGGCTGATGAAGGGCCGCACCAGCATCGTCATCGCCCAGCGCATCAGCACCGTGATGAACGCCGACCAGATCCTGGTGCTGGACAAAGGCCGGATCGTGGCACGCGGCAAGCACGACGAACTGCTCGAAGACAACCCGATCTACGCCGAGATCTACCGCTCGCAACTGGTGGACGACGCGCAGCATGCGACCGAGCCGCAGCGAACCACGGAGATGGTGATGTAAAGGGATCACCCATTGCGTGGGTGAGCTGCGCAACGCGAAAGCCGGAACTGACTCACGCACCGAAGGTCAAACGATGTTCAACAACCAGGAGATGATGCGCCGCATGATGAGCCAGACGTCGGCCAAGCCCGCCAACGTCCTGGCCACGCTCCGGCGCTTTTGGCTCTATTTCCGCAAGCAGTGGCCCATCCTGCTGGCGGTGCTGGCGTTCATGATCGTGTCCACCTGGGCGCAGGTGGTCAACCCCGAGCTGATCGGCCAGACCGTGGACTGCTACCTCACCCCGCTGGCATCGGGGATGCTGCAGGCGCCGGCCAGCCCGCTTCAACAAAACGCACAATCGAATTGCTGGCTGGCTGCCGAGGCCAGACCACAGGGGTTCACCCAGAGCCTGATTCGATCGGTCTTCCTGGCCGGCGGCTTCCCGGCGCCCTCGGAGGCTGCCACGCCCGCCGATCGCATCGCCGGCCTGGGCCGCCTGACGTTGTTCATCGTGTTCTTCTACGTCATCGGTGCAGCGCTGACCGGCTCGATGTTCTTTACCATGTCGTGGGTGGGCCAGCGCGTGCTGCGGCTGATGCGCATCGACGTGTTCAAGCAACTGCATCGCCTGTCGTTGGGCTACTACACCAAGCACGACGCAGGGGACCTGATGACGCGCATCACCGCCGACGCCGAAGCGATTCAGCAGGCGCTCGGCTTCGCCTTCGTCAACGTCTTCAGCGGCATCCTGTTGCTGGTCTGGATCGTCTATAAGATGCTGACGCTGAGCGTGTCGTTCGCGCTCCTGAGCATGGTCGTGCTCCCCTTCATGATCGTCGCCACATTCTGGTTCTCGCTGCAGGCGCGCCAGGCCTTCCGGCAGAGCCGCAAAGAGATGGGCAGCGTCAACGCCGAACTCCAGGAGACCATCGCGGCCGTGCGCGAGGTGCAGGCGTTCAACCGCGCCGACGAGAACATCGAGAACTTCAAGGTGATCAACGCGGCCAATCGCGACGCCAACGTGCGCGCCGTGTCGTTCACCAGCGCGCTCGCGCCGACGCTCGAAGCCCTCGGCTACGTGGCGCTGGCCATCGTCACCTGCGTCGGCGGCGCAGCCATGCTCGGCGGCGGCACCCTGCTCGGGACGACGGTTTCGCTCGGCCTGATCATCGTCTTCCTGGGCTATGTGCAACGCTTCAATCAACCCATCCAGCAGATCGCAGTGCTATGGACCAATCTGCAAAACGCCATCGCCGGCGGCGAGCGCATCTTCAATTTGATTGACGAGCGGCCGGACATCGTGGACAAGCCCGATGCCATCACGATGCCGACCATCAGAGGCGAGGTGACCTTCTCGCACGTGAGCGCGGAATACAACCCGGGCGAGCCGGTGCTGCACGACGTGAGCTTCACCGCCCAACCAGGCCAGACCATCGCCATCGTCGGGCCGACGGGCGCAGGCAAAACCACCATCATCAACCTGATTCCGCGCTTCTACGACGTGACGAACGGCGCAGTGACGATCGACGGCATTGACGTGCGCGACGTGACCCAGGAGAGCCTGCGCCGGCAGATCGGCATCGTGCTGCAGGACACTTTCTTGTTCAGCACGACTGTCATGGAGAACATCCGCTTCGGTCGTCCCGATGCGACCGACGAGGAGTGCATCGCTGCAGCCAGGCTGGCGCACGCCGACCAGTTCATCGAGCGGCTGCCGCAGGGCTATCAAACGGTGCTGGGCGAGCGGGGTGCCGGACTGAGCCAGGGCCAGCGCCAGTTGCTGGCGATCGCGCGCGCAGCGCTGGCCGACCCGCGCATCCTCATCCTGGACGAGGCAACGTCGTCGGTGGACACGCGCACCGAGCGGCTGATCCAGGCCGCCTTCGACCAGCTGTTGCAGGGGCGCACCAGCTTCGTCATCGCCCACCGCCTGAGCACGATTCAGAACGCCGACATGCTGCTGGTGCTGAACAAGGGCAGGATCGTGGAGCGCGGGACGCACAAAGCGCTGATCGCGCAGCGCGGCTTTTACTACGACCTGTACATGAGCCAGTTCTGGCGCGGAGACGGGCCGGCCACGAGGCAGCGCGGGGATGACGAAGGCGCACCTTCGCCGAACGGGGACTCGGGCACTGCGCCAGCCGACGGCGAACACCAGACGCTGAAACTCCAATCGGCCTGACGCAAATCGGCGCAGTAGCGCAGGCGAAGCCGATCACTACAATTGGCCCTACCCTATGACCAACACCACCGTGAGCTTCGACCTCACCGACAAAGTCGCCATCGTCACCGGCGCAGGCAAGGGCATCGGCAAGGCCATCGCGCTCGTCTGCGCTCAATTCGGCGCCGACCTCGCCCTGGGCAGCCGCACCGTCAGCGAATGCGAGGCGGTCGCGGCCGAATGCCGGACGTTCGGCCGACGCGCCGAAGCGTGGCCACTGGACGTGGCTGATCTGAACAGCATCCGCGCCTTCGTGGATCGCGCGCTCGAGCACTTCGGGCGCGTTGACGTGCTGGTGAACAACGCCGGTTACAACACCCCGAAGGCAGCCCTCGACTACAGCGAAGAGGACTTCGACCGCATCTCGGACGTGAACTTCAAGGGCGCGTTCTTCATGACCACGACCGTCGCCAGGAGCATGATCGAGCGCGGCGTCGAGGGCCGCATCGTCAACATCACCTCCCAGGTCGGCGTGGTCGGCGGGCCGCTGCGTTCGATCTACGCCGGCGCGAAGGGCGCGGTCGGCCAGCTCACCCGATCGCTGGCTGCCGAGTTCGCCCCTCATCACATCACGGTGAACGCAGTTGCGCCGACGTTCACCCGCACCGAGATGCTCGAGAAGGCGTTGCAAAACCCGGCCTTTGCCAGGAACCTGGAGAAGATCCCAATGGGCCGCGTCGCCGAGCCGGAGGAAATCGCCGGCGCGGTGGTCTTTCTTGCTTCGAACGCCGCGCGCATGATCACCGGCCAGGTGTTGTGCGTGGACGGCGGCTACACGGCGATATAGGCCGGCGCGAAGCAAACGGCCTCGACCCAACTTCGCTTGGCCATGCCAACACAGCATCGCGTTGCCATCATCGGTTGCGGCCTGATCTCGCGCAACCACATCCGCGGTTACCTCGACTGCGGCCGCTACGAGATCGTCGCTTTGGCCGACCTGAACGTGTCGGCCATGCAGGAGGTTGACGCGCAATTTCGCATCTCACCCCGGCACTATACGGATGCGCGCGAGATGCTGGCCCGCGAGAAACCGGACGTCGTCTCCGTATGCACCTGGCACATCGGCCATGCGACGTGGACGATCGCCGCTGCGGCACACCGGCCGAAGGCCATCCTGTGCGAAAAGCCAATGGCCGATACGCTCGGCCGTGCCGAGCAGATGATGATCGCCTGCCGCCGCAACCAGGTGAAGCTGGTCATCGCACATCAGCGTCGCTTCCTGCCGTCGTACACCCTCGCCCGCAGCCTGATCGCCCAGGGCGCCATCGGCGATGTGTTGTTGATCCAAAGCATGGGCGGCGATGGATTGCCCAACTACAGCTCGCATCAGACCGACATGTATCGCTACCTGCTGGGCGATGACGAGTGCGTCTGGGTGATGGGCAACGTCGAACGCAAGAGCGACCGATACGAGCGGAACACGCGCATCGAGGACTGTGCCGCCGGCGTGTTCCAGTTCCGCAGCGGCGCACGCGCGTTGCTGATGAGCGACCTCGTGCCCGACTACTTTCAGGGCGCGCTGATCGTCGGCAGCGCAGGCATGATCCAGTTGACGACGGAGCGCGTGCAACTCCTCAACGGCGAGACAAACGGCAGATGGCAACTGCACATGCCCGACGGCAAGTTCTTCAAAGTCGCCGAGCACGGCGCGCAGTTCGAGTGGCTGGAGGGTGGCGCGGCTCAGGCGGACGAGCTGGCCGACTGGATCGAAGGCAAGGTCGAAACCCATCGCGGCGAGGCGACTAACGGCTACAAGGCGCTGGAGATGATTCACGCTATCTACGAATCGGCGCGTTGCCACGAGAGAGTCTCGTTGCCGCTGCAAACGCGCGTTAACCCGCTCGACCTGATGGTGGAATCCGGCCACCTCACCCCGCAGCGGCCGGGGCGCTACGACATCCGCGCCTTCCTGCTGCGCGGCGAGCGGATGATCAGCGACGACGAACCTGACGTGCGCACGCCACATCCGTGAAAACAGGTCGGCGGCTCGTAGCCATTGCGGGCTCTCGCCCGATTGAGGACGACGGCTACCCGGCCGCAGAAGACCGGAAGTCGTCGGCGCCTGTTGCTACACCATGATGAACACCATCCGCATGGCGCAATACGGCACCAAGCACGGCCATGCCGAAGGCAAGCTGCTGGCGATGCAGACGAACCCACAGGTCGAGCTGGTCGGCGTATACGAACCTGATGCCGCCCGGCGGGCGCAATTGACGCACACGCACGGACCCTTCGCGCACGTGCGCTGGTTCGACGATCCGCGCGAGATGCTCGACGATCCGACCATCGTCGCCATCGCTTCGGAGGGCCTGAACTCGGAGAGCCTGAGCCACACCGAGCGCATTGTGCGCGCGGGCAAACACGTCTGGTACGACAAGCCGGCCGGCGACGACTGGGAGCACTGGCAGCGCGTCGCGCACCTGGCAGAACAAAAGGGCGTGCACATCCAGATGGGCTACATGTTCCGCTATCACCACGGCTTCCGGCAAATTGCCGAATGGGTCGCCGCAGGGCTTCTGGGCCAGATCTTCTCGGTGCGCGCGCACATGTCCACCTGGCTCGAGCCGGCGGCGCGCGAGGTGATCAGCAAACATGCCGGCGGCATCTTCTACGACCTAGCCGGCCACATGATTGATCAGATTGTCTGGCTCCTGGGTCGTCCGGAGCGGGTCACCGCCTTTCTGCGCAACGACAGCGGCATCGTGCCCGCCTTCAAGGACAACACCCTGGGCGTGTTCGAGTTCGAGCGTGCAATCGCCTTCGTAGACATCGCAGCCATGGAGGCGCGACCGATGGCTCGCCGGTTCGAGGTGTATGGCAGCAAGGGAAGCGCAATCTTGCTCGAGCCTTTCGAGCCAGCCAGGATGCTGCGCCTGTGCCTGGAAGAAGCCGGGGGCGGCTTTGCACCGGGCGTGCACTTCGTCGCCGTGCAGGAACAATCCCGCCAGGCGCTCTACAATCTGGAACTGGAGGCTTTCCTCCGCACCATCACCGGCCTGCAGACGCCCGATCGGCCGCTGTCGCACGAGTGGCTCGTCCAGGAGACGCTGCTACGTGCGACGGGTGGCATTCCAGGCGGCTAGCTTCACACTGGCCGGGACTCGATGGTAAAATGCCGCTGACCAACTGACTCGGTGACGTAGCTCAGTCGGTAGAGCAGGGGACTCATAAGCCCTTGGTCACAGGTTCAAGTCCTGTCGTCACCACTCTCCCCCACATTGGCCCCGAACGACCTGGCGGCTTGGCCGGTGCACAGAGTTCGTGTAACCTACCATCGTCATGAGAATTACCTGGCAGGGTCACGCTTGTTTCTACATCATCGGCAGCCATGTGCGCGTGGTCACCGACCCCTACACCCCACAGCTCGCCGGGCTTGCGCCGTTGCACGAGCCGGCCGACGTCGTGGTGACCTCTTCGGACAACGACCCGTTCCACTGCTACGCAGAGGGTGTGCCGGGCCAACCAACCATTGTGAACGCGTTGGAGGTGGCACGCAACGGCGGGCGACGGACGGTGAACGGCCTGTGCGTGGATGCGATCGAAGCGATGGAGAGCGTGATCTACAAGGCACACCCCGACCAGAACGCCATGTATCGCTTTGCGGTGGATGACGTGCACATCGGGCACATGGGCGACATAGGCAATCCGCTAACGCCGGCGCAGCTCGACTTCTTTCGCGGCGTGGACATCCTGCTCGCGCTCACCGGCGGACCACCGACCATCGAGCTGGACGACCTGGACGCGGCGCTGCGCGAGATACGCCCGAAGATCGTCATCCCGATGCACTATCAGATCCCGAAACTACGCCTGAACATCCTGGGTCTGGAGGCATTCACGCAACGATACCCCGAAGCGGTGCTCGACCTGCGCAACGCCACGACGGCGACGTTTAGCAAAGCGCAACTGGCGTCGTCGCCTGCCAGCATGCGCATCGTCGCGCTACGACCGGCGGCCAACGCGTGAGGCCACCCGCGAAGGATGGCGGCCGTCACGTGGAAACGCCCGACAGCGTTGAACTGCCGGGCGTTCGATTACGTCGCGACGCGCGGGGCCGGATCAGGCGAGCTAGGGGCGTGGCTGATCCAGGATATCCTGCAGCTTCCGCTGGATCAACGGCGCCTGCTCATCCCAGGTTACGGTGCCTTCCCAGATCTGCTCGATCTCGGCCTGGAAGGCGGTATTGGCCTCGGTGAAGCGGGTGTTGTTCGGCATGGGGAACGGCTCGACGCCGGCTTCGATTAGGCCAGCCGCCACGCCAAACATGCGGTTGATCTGGTTGACGGCCGGATCCGTCCACGCCGACTTGCGGCCGTTGGGTTGCACAGCCACGTTGGTGGCCAGGTACACGCCGGCATCCTTCGAGGTCAGCATGTTGAGCAGCTTGTAAGCCTCGGCCATGTGCTTGGTGCGGGCATTGATCATCCACTGATTGCCGGAGTAGCATGTGCCCTGACGACCCTTGTCACCCACCGGCAACAGCACGGCGTCCATTTCGAACTTGCCCTCGGTCTTCTTCAGGAAGTCCGCCACGCTGCCGACGATGCCCGAATGGGTGGCCGACAAGCCGCCGACGAACAAGCCGGTCTCGATCTGGTCTTTCTTCCGCGGGGCGATCTTGTCGTTGTGCAGACCCACAAACCAGGCGGCGATCTCCTTGTGCATCGGCGTGTTGTACTGGAAGGTTTTGCCTTCGCGGTCCATCAGCCACATGTCGGTGGAGTCCTTCTCGCCAAACGAGCGCGCGATGTTGCTGTAGTAGTGCATGGCCGTGATGTTGTCGAACGACATGCCGAAGATGCCTTTCTCGGGATCGGCGGCTTTGCGCGCCAACGCTTCCCAGTCGGCCAGCGTCCAACCAGCCTTGGGTTCTTCGAGCCCCTTCTCGGCCAGCAAAGTCTTGTTGTAGCTGACGACGATGTTGCCGCCCGGGTGCACTACATCCGGCAGGCTGAAGTTCTTGCCCTCGAACTTATTGCCTTCCATCACGCTGGGGAAGATATCGGCAAAATCCGGCGGCGGGTCGCTCTTGAACATGTCGTCGAGCACGGCGTAGATGCCCTTGGTGAAGTTGATGAACAGCCAGCGATGGTGGCCATATACCACGTCCTGCAACGTGTCGGAGATGAAGCCGGTCTGCGTTTTCTTCTCGATCTCGCCGTAGATCGTCTCTTCGACCTCGACTTTGATGCCGGTGTCGTCTTGGAAGCGCTTGGCGAATTCGATCGCCATGCCACCCAACGGCACGGCCGGCGCCTGCAGGCGCAGCGTCACGTCGGAAGCGGCCGGCGCGCTGGTGGCTTCGGTCGCCGGCGCGGCTGGCGCAGATGGCGCGCTGGCAGGCGGTGCGGCGCACGCAGCCAGGATGCCGGCACCCACCGAGCCGAGCCCGACCGCAGCGCCCCTCAACAATTGGCGTCTGGTGAACTTCTTTTGCATCGTATCCTCCTGTGCGAATGCCCTTCTCCTTCGCGACTTGCGAAATTCGGGAAAGCCTGTGCCAACGGGTCGTCGGGAATCAACCCTTCAACCCGGACATCACCACGCCCTGCACGAAGTAGCGTTGACCGGCGAAGAAGATGATCACAGCGGGGATCATCGCCAGCACACACGCGGCCATCAGCAGGTGCTGCAAAGGCTCGCCGCCCACTTCGGGTGATTGCACGAAAAAGTGCAACCCGACCGAGATGGTGAATTTGTCCGGCGAGTTCAGATAAATGATCGGGCTTTGGTAGTCGCTCCACGTGGCCAGCGCCGTGATGATCGCCAGCGTGACGATCGGCGGTTTCAGCAACGGCAACAACACCGACCAGAAGATGCGCGGATAACTCGCTCCGTCAATCAGCGCTGCCTCGTCCAGGTCGCGCGGAATGGTGAGGAAGAACTGGCGCATGAGGAAGATGCCAAACGCGCCGCCGCCAAACCAGGCCGGCACCCACAGCGGTAGGTGGGTGTTGATCCAGCCCAAACGATGGAACAACACAAACTGCGGAATCAAGGTGACCTGCGCCGGCAGCGTCAGCGTCGCCAGCGTGATCAGGAACAGCGCGTCGCGACCGCGATACGTGAAGCGCGCAAACGAATAACCTACCAGCGACGCGGTGATGACCGTGCCGAGGGTGGTCAACGCGGTGATGTATGCCGCGTTCCACGTCCACAGCAACACAGGGATGCGCTCGATGCTGAGGACGCGGATGTAGTTGCCGAACTGCGGCACTGCCGGGAAGAGGACCGGAGGATAGGCGAACGTCTCCTGAACCGTCTTGAGCGACGCCGCCAAAGTCCATAGCAGCGGGAAGCCGAAGATCGCCGCGAAGAACAAGACGATGGCATACAGCGCGACGCGCGACGGACGCAGTGTCCTGCGCCTGCGGGCCATCCGCGATACCGGCGTGGCCGTGGGGAAGGAGGAACTAATCGCCATCGTAGTACACCCACCTGCGCGACGCATACACTTGCAGCAGCGTGAAGGCGATCAGAATGACGGCCAGGATCCACGCCAGCGCGCTGCCGTAGCCCATGCGGAAGTTTTGGAAGGCCTCGTTGTAGATGTGCAACACGAAGAACCACGTGGCATACGACGGCCCACCCTGTGTGGCCACCCAGGCCGTGGTAAACACCTTCAGCGCGGCGATGATGGCCAGCACCAGATTGAAGAAGATGGTCGGCGAGAGCATGGGCAGGGTGATCTTGCGGAACTTCGCCCAGGCGCTTGCGCCGTCGATCGAAGCGGCCTCGTAGTATTCGTTCGGAATGCCCTGCAGCCCGGCCAGGAAGATCAGCATGGTATTGCCGCCCACGGCAGCCCACACGTTGATGATGGTGACCGAGAGGAGCGCCGTGTCCCGCGTGGCCAGCCAGCCGGGCGGGTCGGCTACACCGAGCAGGCGCAGCCCCGCATTCACCGGCCCCATCCTCGGCTGCAAAATCGCCATCCACAGCACAGTGAGCGCGACGGCAGGGATGAGGTGAGGGATGTAGAACAGCGTGCGAAAGAACGCCGTCCCCTTCAGCTTCTGGTTGAGCAGCAACGCCAGCGCCAGCGAACCCACAATCGCCGAAGGCACGAACATCAACGTGAAGAGGAACGTCCGACCCAACGACGGCCAGAACAAATCGTCCTTGTTGAAGGCCCGGTCGTAATTCGCCAGACCGATGAACTTGGGCGGGCTGAGGATGGCATACTCCGTGAAGCCGAAGTACAGCGATGCCAGGATCGGCCCGCCGAAGAAGAAAATCAAGCCGAGCACCCAGGGCAGCGAAAACAGATACCCCCACAACGCTCGGTGCGTCTGCACGGCGGTCTGCGCCCCGACCAGCCTGGCGAGCCAGGGTCGGTGCGACCGGACGTGAGCAGGTGTCATCGCACGGGCATCGGTTCCCAAGAGTGCAATCCTCCTACTTCTTGAGTTCGCTTCGGCGCACCCCGCCTGCCTGGCTTTGCAGCAGTGGTGGGGGCGTCACAACAGAGCGAGGCAGACCTGGACTCGATCGGAGTATAGAAACGTTGCAATTCATGTCAAGTCGGGACAGACCAACGTTTCGCAGGGAGTCTAGAGGAATATCGCGCCGGATGCGAGTCGAGCGGGTTTCCCCACAGGAAATATCAGCACCTTCCGATTTCGCTTGCCTTCGATGACGCTCTAGCCGCTGTGCGTCGCATCGCCGCTATCTGCACGACTTATTTCCCCGCCTCTCACGCCGACGTGATCGTGTCGCGCTGGCTGGATCCTCACCCCACCGACGACTGCTGGGGATGGCAGCCGCGCACCCGGATCGCCTCGTTGTATGTGGCGCAGCCGCGCCGTGACCTCCGGCTGTTGAACACCCCACGTTCGCAGTGGCGCCGCCTGCCGTTCGACCACGACCTGGAACTGGGTCAACCCATCGCGCGCGCCTATGGCGTGCCGATGTTCGGCTCCATCCGCGATGCCCTGACGCTCGGCGGCGCGTCGCTCGCGGTGGATGGCGTCTTGCTGATCGGCGAGCATGGCGACTATCCGACGAATGCACTCGGGCAGAAGCTCTACCCGCGCAAAGCATTCTTCGACGAGATCGTCGCCGTCTTTCGCGAATCGGGCCGATGCGTGCCGGTGTTTTGCGACAAGCATCTCTCCTGGAACGGCGCCTGGGCGCAGGAGATGGTCGCCACCGCGCGCGAGATGGGCTTTCCGCTGATGGCCGGCTCGTCGCTGCCCTACTCCTTCGCGCTCACGCCGCCACTGCCGAACGGTGCGGCGCTGGCCGAAGGCGTGGCGGTGTTCTACGGTGGCGCCGAAGTCTACGGTTTCCACAGCCTGGAGGCGATGCAATCCTTCATCGAGGCGCGCGCCGGCGGCGAAAGCGGCATCCGCGCGATCACCGCCTATCGCGGCGACGGGGTGTGGGAGGCGATGGAGCGCAGGGCATGGTCGCGTGACCTGTTCGACGCGGCGCTGGCTGCCTGCCTCAAAGTCGCACCCGGCGACATGCGCCAGAACTGCCGATCATCGTCTCATGACGACTGGGGCAGCCCCACTGCCTTCGTCCTGGAACACGCCGACGGCCTGCGCACCACGCACATCCAGCTCGAAGGGCACATCGAAGATTTTGCGATCGCCATCCGCCAACGCGACGGCGTGATCCACGCCAACCGTTGGGAAGCCGGCGGCCCGGAGGACTTCTACGGGCACTTCGCGGCGCTCGATGCCAAAATACAGGAGATGTTCCTGACCGGCCTTGCCCCTGTGCCCATCGCGCGCACCCTGCTGACGACCATGACGATCGCTGCCTGCATGCAGGCGCTGACGACGCCCGGCCGACGGATTGACACGCCGCAGTTGCAGATCGCCTATCCGCCGCAACCATGAGACGACGAGCCGGGAAGACTTTGCTGGGCGCCGACGCGCGCAGATCGCTCCACAGCGGTATGGCGCTGCTGGCGGAGGCCGTCGAACCGACGCTCGGCCCGCTTGGCCGGCTGGTCGCCGTCGAGCGCGAGACCAACCCCAGGTCGAAGGCGCCGGATCTGCTCAACGATGGCGCGACAATCACGCGCCGCATCTGGGCGTTGCCCGACCGCTGGCAGACGATGGGGATGCTGATGGCGCGCCATGCCGCGGCGCAGGTCGAGGAAGCCGTGGGGGACGGCAGCAGCACGACCATCGTGCTCACCCACGCCATCGTGACGGAAGGGATGAAGTGCATCGCCGCCGGCTTCGACCCCATGCAACTACGCCGCGGGCTGGAACGCGCACTGCCGGTCGCCCTGGAAGCCATCCGGCACAGCGCCCGCCCGATGCAGGATGACAGGCACATCCTGTCGCTGGCCACAGCGATCACCGGCCGCGACGATCTGGCGCGACTCATCCAGGAATGTTTCGACGTGGTGGGACAGCATGGTGTGATCGAGGTCCGGCCCGGCCACGGCGTTGCACACGACCGGGAATATATTCAAGGCGTGTTGTGGAACGAAGGCTGGAAGTCGTCGCACTTCGTCACGGAAGGCGGCGCAGCAGTGCTCGAGCGCCCCTACATCCTTTTCGCCACGCACCGCTTGACCAAAGCCTCGCAGCTCGCGCCGCTGATGAGCACTTTGATCGAAGCCAACGCCGCGCGCAACGACCGGCGTGGGCTGGTGGTGATCGCGTTCGCCATCGAGAGCGACGCCCTCAACATCCTGGTGACGAACAAGGTGCGCGGCATATTGCCGGCGCTGGCGATTCACGCGCCCGGCGCGGGGAACGACCGGTTCGAGATCCTCAACGACCTGGCGACCCTGTGCGGCGGCAAGTGCTTCGCCGAAGAGGCGGGGGATCGCGTGGAGTCGGCTCGCCTCACCGACCTCGGCCAGGCCGACAAGGTGCACGCCATCCGATCGGCGTTCACCATCACCGGCGGCAAGGGCCGACCGGCCGCCATCCGCCAGCGCATCACCGAGATCCGCCGACTGCTCGCTAACGCTGCCGGCAACCCAGAACGCGACCGCCTGACCGAACGGATCGGCAAACTCCTGGGTGGCATCGCTCTGCTGCGCGTGGGCGGCGCCACCGAGGCCGAACGATCGCACCTGATCCAGCGAGCCGAGGAAGCCGTGCGCACCATTCGCATTGGCATGGAGGAGGGCCTGGTCGCCGGCGGAGGAGCAGCGTTCCTGGCAGCTTTGCCGGCCCTGGATCGGATGGAGCTGCCGAGCGACGAAGCGCCGGCGAGCGCAGTCCTGCGTCGCGCGCTGCTGGCACCCATGTCGGCGATCATCCGCAACGCCGGCTACGAGCCAACGCCCATCGTCCACGAAGCGATGCGCCGAGGGTCGGGGGTTGGCTTCGACGTGCGCACCGGCGCCGTGACCGACATGTGGGCAGCGAGCATCGTGGATCCGCTCAGGGTGACGACGACGGCGCTGCGCACGGCAGTGAGCTGCGCCGCGATGGTGCTGACCACCGAGGCACTGGTCCACAAGCCGCGCTCGGTGCGCGACGAGGATGTGACGTTGAATCCGTAGCCATGCAAGAACCCGATTGGACTCGCGTTGGCGCATGGGCTGGCGGCGCCGTGCAGAGCATCGCGCTCTCGCCGCATTTCGAAAGTGATCGGCTCGCGCTGGCCGCGACCAGCGCCGGCCTCTTCCGTTCCACAAACGGCGGGCTGACGTGGCAGCGCACCGGGGACCTGGGATACGTCGCCACACGCTGCGTGGCGTTCGACCCCGGCGGGGCGGTGCTCGCCGCCACACAAGCCGGCGCACTCGCCCGTTCGACGGACGGTGGCGCGCAGTGGCACACGCTCGCCACCTGGGGCTTCGGCCCGATCAACGCATTCGCTTTCGCGAAGGATCAGGACGGCCGTCCGGTCATCTTCGCTGCAACCGACGAGGGCATCTACCGCTCGATGGATGATGGCGCCAGCTGGCAGAGCGCGGCCTTCGGTCTGCTGGACGTGGAGATCCTCTGCCTGGCCTGCGCGCCGGACGACTCGACGAGCGCTGTGGCCGGTGAAGTCGCGTTGGCCGGCAGCGCGGGTGGTGGGCTGTATCGCTCGCGCAACGCAGGCCGGGCCTGGCGAGAGATGGGGCACGGACTCCCCGACACCGCTGTGCAGTGCGTTGCCGTCACGCCAGCCGGCACGTTCGCCGGCACCGAAGCGGGTCTGTTCCGGCTTGCCGACGGCGAGGTTTGGTCGCCTTGTGGCCTGGACGGAGCAGCGGTGAACTGTCTTGCAGCCTGCAACGGCACCTTGCTGGCTGGCACGACCCACGGCGTCTTTCGGGCCGACGGTGCGATGCACTGGCAACCGGTGGGGCCGGACGAACCGGTGCTGGCGATGGCCTGTGCTGCGAACGGCGTCGTGTTCTGCGGGACAACGCACAACGGCATCTGGATCAGCGACGACGGCGGGCATACCTGGCGGATCGCACACGAAGGGCTGGCTGCGCACGCGCCGCCCCTCGCTGCCTTCGCCGGCCGTGGCGCGCTCTTGCTGGCCGACGCGCTGGGTGGCGCCGCGCATTCCGATGATGGTGCAACGTGGCACCCCATCAGGACGGACGATGTCATCGTGTGTGCGACGGCGAGCCCGACGTCACGCCGCCCCACGCTCATGGCAGCGACGGAGAGGCAACTGCTGTTGTGGGACGCCGGCCGACTATCGCCGCTGCCGACTCAACCACCGCTCGACGGCGACGACGCGATCACCACCCTGGCGCTGACCGGCGACGGCGTTTGCCTGATCGGCACGCAGGCCGGTCGCTGTAAGGTCGGCGGGGCTGGCTTACCCTGGCACGACGTGGTGCTGTCCGGTACAGGCGCCATCGTCTCGCTGCACCTCACGCCGACAGGCAGCCTGTTCGCGTTGCGCGTCGGGTCTGCGCGCGCCAACGACGCAGGCAGCTTCAGCGCCGAACTCTGGTGCCTGCCTACCCTGGTGCTCCCGCACACGGACGAGACAGCCTGGCAGATGCTGATGGCGCTGGATGGGTTGCGAACACCACTGGCCTGCCTGTCCGTCGAAAGCCGCCGCATCGTGATCGCGGCGCAGAACACCATCGCACAGGCCTACCTCGACGCAGGACACCCGATGGAAGTGCGCCGCATCAACGTCGAATCCGGCATTGCGTTCACTGCCGTCGCAGCGCGCAGCAGGGAGACTTACCTGGCGAGCAACCGCGGCGTCATCCGGCTGAGCGAATCCGGCGCCTATCGCCCGCTGGGACGAGCGCTGAGGGACGTGCCGGTAGTGGCGCTTCTCGTGGGCGATGCAGCACTGTGGGCCGTCACACTCGGCGGCGAGGTGTGGCGCTATCCCCAGGCATAGTTGGGCATTTCCCCATCCGACACTCGATCCGCTTGACACAACGTGCGGACTCGGCCAACCTTATCGCGCTATGCAGTACGGAGAACTCACCTGGCCCGAGCTGCGCGCGCAGGCGCAAGCCGGCAAAGTCGTCGTCTTTCCCACCGGCTCGCTGGAACAGCACGGCCATCACCTGCCGCTGCTCACCGACAGCCTGATCGGCGGCGAGATCGCCCGACGGGCCGAGGCCGAACTCGGCGACGAGGCGCTCTTCCTGCCCATGCTATGGGTCGGCGCATCGCACCATCACCTGCCCTTCGCCGCCGTCAGCCTAAGCGCGCCGCTCTACACCGAGGTGCTGAAGGAGATGCTGACGTGCATCCTCGCGGCCGGCTTCCGGCGCATCTTCATGCTCAACGCACATGGCGGCAATGAGGTGCCGGCCATGATGGCCATCCAGCAGCTACAACTCCAGCGCTACAAGGATCACCCCGACCTGTTCATGGCCTTCTCGAGCTGGTTCGGCGGGATCGCCAGGGAGCAAATCGCGCAGATCGAATCGCTACGACAAAAGTTCGTGACGCACGCCTGCGAGCTGGAGACCAGCGCCATCCTGCGCATCCGGCCGACGCTGGTGCACATGGATCTGGCGCGCGGCGCGCACTACACCTATCCGTCGGAATTCTGGGGGCCGGACGCTACCGGCCCGCATCGCGTCATGGTCGGCGCGTCGTTCGATCAGATCACTCAGACCGGTGCGCTGGGCCACCCTGAGCTGGCGACGGCGGATAAGGGCGAGCAAATCCTCTCGGCCGCAACGCGCGAGGTCGTGCGCTTCGTGCGCGAATTCGCTACCTGGCAACCCGTCCAACCGAACTAACTCCCTTCCCGGCGTCCGATTCCCCACTTCTGCATGAGCAAACGCATCATCATCGCCGGCCTGATGCACGAGACGCACACCTTCGTGCCGGACAAAACCACCCGCGATCGGTTCGGCGTCCTGCGCGGCGAAGCGCTGTGGCAGGCGGACGGCGACGCATCGTGCCTGGCCGGCGGGCTCGCCGTGGCGAGGGAACGCGGCTGGCACGTCCTGCCCGTCATCCACATGTCGGCTCACCCGGCCGGCGTGGTGACCGATGACGTCGTGGAACACTGGTGGGAGGCCTTCGCACAGACCGTCGCCCGCGAGGCTGACGCCGGATTCGATGGCATCTGGCTGGACATGCACGGTGCGATGGTCAGCGAGTCTTATCCCGACGTCGAAGGGGAGCTGCTCCGCCGCATTCGTACGCTGCCGCCGTGCGCCGATGTGCCGATCGGCGGCGTGCTCGATCTGCACGGCAACTTCACCGCGCAGATGGCCGAGCATAGCAACGCCTTCGTCGCCTACCGCGAAAACCCGCATACCGACGGCAAGGCGATGGCCGAATTCTCGGCCCGCTTGCTGGACGATCTGGTGAGCGGCGGACGCCGGGCCCTGACCGTCTGGGAGCGACCGCCGCTCATCCTGCCACCCACCGCCACCGGGACGGCATCGGAGCCGATGTCGTTGCTGGAGGCGCGCGCTCGCGAGATCGAGGCGACGCACCCCGACATCCTCGCGGTCAACGTGTTCGCCGGCTTCGCCTACGCCGACATGCCCGACGCCGGCGTCAGCTTCACTGCCGTGACGACCGGCGACACGACAGCCGCGCGACGCGCGCTGAGGACGCTGAGCGAGATCGCAATGGCGCACAGGCATCATGCCCTGCCCACTGGCCTTCCACTCGACGAGGCGCTCGACCGCGTCCAGCAACACACCGAAGGCCCCGTGCTGATCGTCGAGCCGGCCGACAACATCGGCGGCGGCGCACCGGGCGACCTGACGAGCGTGCTTCGAGGCCTGCTCGAGCGCGGCATCCGGAAGGCCGGCGTGGCGATCGCCGATGCGGAAGCCGTGCGCGAAGTCTCTTCGTTGGAGCCTGGCCAGCGCAAGCGCCTGCGCATCGGCGGCAAGAGCGGCGTCGTCGGTGCACAGCCGATCGAACTCGAAGTGACGCTGATCTCCAGGAGCGACGGCAAGTTCAAGCTCGAAGACCCTCACAGCCACATGGCTGTGGGCGGCCTGTACCACGACATGGGGCCAACTGCCGTCGTGCGCGCCACGTCGCTCGAAGGTCGCGGCGACGTGATCCTTCTGCTGAACAGCATCAAGACCGCGCCGATGGACCTGGCCCAGTGGCGCAGCCAGGGCATCAACCCGGAGGACTTCTTCGTCATCAACATCAAGGCAGCGGTAGCACACCGGCAGGCCTATGACCCGATCGCGAAGGCCAGCTACTACGTCAACACCCCCGGCCCATGCGCGAACGACGTGCGGGTGCTGCCGTTCACCCGGTTGAAGCGGCCGGTCTATCCGCTGGACGAGGTGTGACTCAGTGCGAGCCGTTGCTCATAGTCGGCGCATAGCCCAGCCGGTCGGATACCTCGCGGGCAGCCCGGACGATCGCCTGAGCCACCTCCCCTTCGTGCGCCGGACTGATGCGCGAGGCCGGCGCCGACAGGCTGATGGCGGCGATGACGTTGCCATCTTGATCGAAGATCGGCGCGCCGATGCACAACGCACCTTCTTCGTTTTCGCCGCGCTCGACGGCATAGCCGCGTTTGCGCGTCGCGATCAACTCGGCGTGGAGCGCGTCGTGGGACGTGATCGTGCGCGACGTGCGAGCGTGCAAATGGCGAGGGATGTGCTTCTTCCACCGTTCCGGTGGCAGAAAGGCGATCATCGCCCGGCCGAGCGACGTGGTGTAGGCCGGGTCGTGCGCGCCGATCGTGGCCTGCAAGCGCAACGCCTGCCGGCTGATCGCCATCTCCAAATACACCACTTCGTCGCCGTGCAGCACCCCCAGGTTGATCGTCTCGCCGAAGCGGTCGCGCAGTTGCTGCATGATCGGCCGGGCTACTTCACGCACGCGCAGGCTGGGGTCCACCGTGCGGCCGAGCGACCAGGCATTCGGGCCCAGCCAGTAGCACTCGCACTCCGGGTCGTAGAGCACGAAGCCGGCTTCCTTCAGCGTTTGCAGGTACTTGTAGACGGTCGGCTTGGGCAGTCGGACGAGGCGACAGATTTCGACCAGGGGCAGCTCGCGGCCGGCATCGCCCAGGCATTTGAGCACGCGCAGCGCCTTGAACACCGGCTTGATCACATAGGTTGAGGGGACTTTGTCCGATCCACGCTTCATGAGTAGGAGTTTAAGCGTTTCTTCACAAGACACAAATGATTCTTTCCATATGCGCGTTGCTCGTGCTAGCGTATCGAGCTGATGCTCGATCACGATCGGTCGCGCGCGTTGTTCGAGCGCGCGCAGCATGCACTGGCCGGCGGCGTGTCCAGCGAGTTTCGCAAGGGCAACGTCCCCCACCCGCTCGTCTACGTGCGGGCGCAGGGCGCGCGATTGTTCGACGCCGACGGCAACGAGTACCTCGACTTCGCGCTCAGCCAGGGGCCGATGGTGCTCGGCCACGGCCACCCCGAAGTGCTGGAGGCGGTCGAGCGCGCTTCGTGCGATGGCCAACTGTACGCCGCGCTGCACCTGGCCGAGATCGAGCTGGCGGAGAAGCTACAAGAGATCATTCCCTGCGCAGAGCTGGTGCGCTTCAGCCTGACCGGCTCCGAGGCCGACCACATCGCCCTGCGCGTTGCGCGCGCCGTCACCGGCCGGCAGAAATTCATCCGCTTCGAAGGGCACTACCACGGCTGGTTCGACAACGTCGCTTTCGGCGTCAACGGCAGCTCGCTCGAAGCGCTGGGTAACCGCGAAGCGCCAAACGTGCTGCCGTGGACGCAGGGCCTGCCAGAGCGCGCCCGCGACGAGTTCATCCTGCTGCCGTGGAACGATCTGGCGCTGGTCGAGCGCACCGTCGAGCAGCATCACCGCGACATCGCGGCTATCATCACCGAGCCGATCATGTGCAACACCGGCTGCATCGAGCCACAGACCGGCTTCCTGGAAGGGCTGCGGGCGCTGTGCGATCGCTACGGCATTGCACTGATCTTCGACGAGGTCATCACCGGCTTTCGCGTGCACCTGGGCGGCGCGCAGGCCTACTACGGCGTTACGCCCGATCTGGCGGTGTTTGCCAAGGCCATCGCGAACGGCTATCCGCTCAGCGCCATCGCCGGCAAGCGCAAGTGGATGCAACCCATCGCCGACGGCAAAGTGATCCACGCCGGCACAGCCAACGCCGGCAACCCCAGCATCGCCGCCGCCAGGGCCACCATCGAAGTGATGGAGCGCGACCGTGTGCACGAGAAACTGCATCGGCTGGGCAAGCGGCTGCAAGCCGGCCTGCGCGACGCTGCGCGGGCGACCGGCCACGACCTGCTGGTGCAGGGCCCGGGGCCGATGCTGCACATCGCCTTTACTACGCTGCCGTGTGCCAAGGACCTGCGCGACACGTTCGCGTTCGACAAAGCCAAGTTGGCCGAGTTCGTGTTCGGCCTGCAAGAGGCAGGCATTCGCATCCTATCGCGCGGCACATGGTATCTGTCCGCCGCACACACCGAGGAGGACGTTGATCGGGCGGTCCGTGTTGCGCGGGAAGTGATGGCAGGTCTATAGACCGCCAGTTTTGGCCACTATCATCACAAACCACACCTGTGACAAATGCTCATCGCCGATGCACATCTCGACCTCGCCTGGAACGCGCTGACCTACGAGCGCGATCTGCAATTGCCCGTGCACGTCATCCGCCAGATCGAAGCGCCGATGACCGGCAAAAGCCGCGCCATGAACACGGTGGCGCTGCCGGACATGCAGCGTGGGCGCGTCTTCCTCAGCGTCGCCACGCTGCTGGCGCGCGCCTCCGGCCGGCCCTCGCCGGGCATCGAATACGGCTCGGTGGTGCAGGCACACGCCGTGGCCAAGGGTCAACTGGCCTACTACCGCGCGCTCGAACGGCAAGGCACCGTCCGCGTGATCGAGACAGCAGCACAACTCGACGAGCACGTCGCCGAATGGCTGGCGTGGGACAACTCCCCTCCTCCTTCAGGGGAGGGGTTGGGGGTGGGGTCGCCGCCGCTTGGCTTCGTCATCTCGATGGAAGGCGCGGACCCGATCATGGCGCCCGACGAACTTGCGCATTGGTACGAGCTTGGCCTGCGCCTGCTCGGCCCGGCGCACTACGGGCCGAATCGCTACGCCGGCGGCACCGGCACAACACTCGGCGTCACCGCGGACATCGGCCCGGCGCTGCTGCGCGAGATGGGCCGGCTGGGCGTGGCGCTGGACTGCACCCACCTGAGCGACGAGGCGTTCTGGGAGGCCGTGCGGATCTACGACGGGCCGCTGCTGGCCAGTCACCAGAACTGCCGGGCCATCGCCTCGCTCCAGCGGCAATTCACCGACGAACAGATCAAGCTGGTGATCGAGCGTGGTGGCGTGCTCGGAGCGTCGTTCGACGTGGTGATGATACGCGATGGCTGGCAGTGGGCGGCCATGAACAACCTGACCGAGCCAAACCCGGTCATGATGCGCGAAGTCGTGGATCACATTGACCGGGTGTGCCAGCTGGCCGGCAACGCCGACCACGCCGGCATCGGCTCCGACCTCGACGGCGGCTTCGGGCGCGAGCAATCGCCGCGCGACCTGGACACGATTGCCGACCTGCAAAAGCTGGCCGGGCTGCTGGCCGAGCGCGGCTATAGCCACGACGACATCGAGAAGATCATGTTCCGCAATTGGGTGCGCTTTTTGCGCGTGGCTCTGTCTGCGTGATGCCCCTTCCCATGTGGGCAACAGCTTGGTGCAAAATTTAGCAGGCATGAAATCCTTTGCTTTTGCCGGCGCAAGCAGCCGCGCCATCGGTATGTATGCCCGGCCCATCGCCCAACGCTTCAGTGACACCGCCCGCATCGCCGGTGTGTTCGACATCAACCCCCACCGCGCCCGCCTGCTCAGCGAGCACACCACGCAGCCGCCGGTGTTCGACGACTTCGACGCCATGCTGCGCCAGACCCGGCCCGATTGCGTGATCGTGACGACGGTGGATCGCTATCACCACGACTACATCATCCGCGCGCTCGAGGCCGGCTGCGACGCCATCACCGAGAAGCCGATGACGATTGACGACGAGAAGTGCCGCGCCATCCTGGACGCCGAGCAGCGCACCGGCAAGACCGTCACCGTCACCTTCAACTACCGCTTCATGCCCTACGTCACGCTGGCCAAGGAGATCATCCGCTCCGGCGCGCTCGGCCGGGTGCTCAACGTGGACTTCGAGTGGATCCTCGACCGCAAGCACGGCGCGGATTACTTCCGGCGCTGGCATCGCCGCATGGAGAACAGTGGTGGGCTGCTGGTGCACAAGAGCACACACCACTTCGACCTGGTCAACTGGTGGCTGGACGACGAGCCGGAGCGCGTGTTCGCGTTCGGCTCGCGCCAGTTCTACGGCCCCACGCGCGCCAAGCGCGGCGAGCGGTGCAGCACATGCGACTACGCCAACACCTGCGAGTTCTTCGTGGACTACGCCAGCGACCCGGCTATGCGGGCGCTCTACTTCAACGCCGAGAAGAATGACGGCTACTTCCGCGACCGCTGCGTCTTCAGCGAGGAAATTGACATCTACGACACGATGAGCGTGACGGTATGCTACGCCGGCGGCGCGCAAC
>FWWM01007570.1_pt1 | contig 21693 bp, 18 predicted proteins | sample 2228351 | NCBI WGS metagenome assembly FWWM01 (sample SAMEA103939774, study PRJEB20133) | metagenome
CCGGCACTGAAGCGCTCTGCTTGCTGGCGCGCCTCGGCCGATTGTGCGCTCACCTGCCGCAAGGCCCCGTCGAGCACTTGCGCAAAATCCACCCGCGGCGCGTTGGAGTCTTCAACCGTCGCCACGGGTTTTTGCCCTTGCGCCAAGGCTTGCGCGCGTTTGAGTTCGGTCAGTAAGTCATTGATTCCAGCGGCATCCATGATGCGGCTCCAAACGATCGTCGAATCGCGGCTTCACGCTCATTGTAGCAAGGCTCACGGGGTTTCGCCAGGGATCTCGAAACCCTGCTCGCGGTAGCGCTTGAGGCGGTAGCGCAACGTCCGTTCCGGGATCCCCAGCCGCTGCGCCGTGCGTTTGCGCGAGCCGTTTTCCTCTGCCAATACCCGCAAGATTTGTTCCCGCTCCCAATCCCGTAGCGAGGAGTCCCTTGCAGGGCGATCGCCTAGAGACAACGCCCCCTCTCGTAAGCCGCCCGTTTTCGTCAGTTCTGCGGCTGTCTTTTCGCTCCTGCTGCCATTGCTCGAGGAGCCGCCTCGTAAGCCGCCCGTTTTCGTCTGTTTTGCGGCTGTCCCATCCGCCGCAAAAAAGGCCCGTTCGTTCCCGCCGCTCGCCGCGTCGTGACTCGGCACCGCTTCGGCGGCAAGTTCTGCCGCCAAAGAAGCAGCGATATCGAAGGGGTTTCTTTGCTCCTCTGGTTGAGCCACCGGCAAACATTGCCGCAACGTCAGCGCATCGATGGTCAGCCCTGGGGACAAAATCAGCGCGCGCTGCAGCGTGTTTTCTAACTCACGCACATTACCCGGCCACGCGTAGGCGGTCAACACCGCTTCGGCATCGGCGCTTAGCGCGGCGCCAGGCTTACCGAGGCGGCTGGCGTGCCGTTGCAGGAAAAACCGTGCCAACGGCACGATGTCGGCGCGCCGCTCACGCAACGGCGGAATGGCCAGGGGAAACACCGCCAGGCGATAATACAAATCTTGCCGGAAACGCCCCTCAGTGACCTCTTCTTCCAGCCGCCGGTTGGTCGTGGCGATCACCCGCACATCGAGCGGAATGGCTTTTTTGCTTCCCAGTCGCTCGACCTCTTTTTCCTGCAGCACGCGCAGGAGTTTGGCTTGCAGCGCTAGCGGCATTTCCGAGATCTCATCAAGCAGAATCGTCCCCCCTTGCGCTTGCTCGAACTTGCCCGGCTGCGCCGTCGACGCGCCAGTAAACGCCCCTTTCTCATGCCCAAAAAGCGTTGCTTCCAGCAGCGCCTCGGGGATCGCGGCGCAGTTGATCGCGACGAACGGGCCGTCGCGACGCGGCGAGTGGGCGTGAATCCAACGGGCAAAAACCTCCTTGCCTACCCCCGATTCCCCGCACAACAGCACGGTCGCGTCGGTCGCCGCTACCCGTTGCGCGAGCTGCAAGACCGCCTGACTCGCCGGGTCGTGCGCGATCAGCGGCACGCGCTCCAGTCCGGCGTCCGTGTGTGCGTAGCGCCGCACCACCTCCAGTAGCGTCTCAGCAGCAAAAGGCTTGAGGAGAAACTCACACGCCCCCAAACGCATCGCCTGCACCGCGGTGGGCACATCGCCGTAGGCGGTCATCATCACCACCGGGAGCGCCGGCAGGCGTTCGCGGATCCTGGCCAGCAACGCCAACCCGTCCATCGGCGCCATTTTGTAATCGCTGATCACCAGACCATAGGCGCGCTTGCCCAGTTGCTGCAAGGCTTCCGGGCCCGAGGCGACGGCGTCGGTGACGAACCCAGCGCCAGTCAGCGTCATTTCCAGCGCTTCGCGCAGGTCCGCGTCGTCTTCCACCAGCAAAATGGGCAACACGGTACTCATACCCGCTCCTTTCGCGCGCTGCTCATACCCACGGCCGTCGCCGAGGGATCGGAACCCCTCAGTAGGATGCTCATGCGGTCCCCTCCGCACCTGGCTTGCCCGCTGGCAAGCGGACGGTAAAGCGCGCCCCTTGGCCCGGAGCGGTCACCAGCTCGATCGTCCCGCCATGCGCGGTGATGATTTCGCGCGCGATCGCCAGCCCCAATCCCGTGCCGTCCGGGCGCGTAGTGAAAAACGGCGCAAAGATGCGCGCGCGCGTCGCCTCGTCCATTCCCGGGCCGCGGTCGGCAACGGTGAGCGTCCAACCTTCGGCTGTGGTGTTCATCCCGACCCCCACCCAAGCCCCAGGCTGACCATGCTGCACCTGCAACGCGTTGTCGATGAGGTTACCCACCGCCCCAAGAAGCGCCCGCTCATCGCCCAGCAACGCCGGGGAAGGTGGCGATGGCTCCGCCAGCCGTTCAAACCGCACACCCTGCGCCGCGGCAATCGGTTCGTACAAGGACAGCACCTGTTGCCAAAAGCCCCAAGCATCGATCGGCTGACGCTGCGCGATGCCGCCGCGGGCAAACACCAGCATGTCGGCGATCAATCGCTCCATGCGCTGCAGTCGTTCGCGCGCTCGCTGCAAGGCGCGATCGCGCATGCCCTCGGCAAGGCTCGGAGTCATGGCGTTGTCTAAGAACAACATCGCCGCCGCCAGTGGCGTGCGTAACTGATGCGCCAGCGCCGCCACCAGCTCCCCCATCGCCGCCAACCGCGCCTGCCGGGCCATTTCTTCACGCAGCCGATGCGCTTCCGAGACATCCTGCAACACCAGCAACGCCCCATTCTGCTGCGGCAATGGTACCTCGCTCATCGCCAGTCGCCGCGGCGATTCGCCGGATAGCCGCCATTCGCCAGGGGTCTCCGTCGGCTGCAACCGTTGCCGGAACGTTTCCCACGTCGCCCCCACCTGCAACCACGCTCCCGCCAAGTGCTTTGCGGCAGCGTTGAGCTCGGCAACGACACGCCGCTCATCGAGCACCACCACCCCCACCGGCAAGGCCTGCATGAGCACGTCCAACCGTTCGGTCAACCGACGCGCCTGCGTTTCCAGCTGCGCATAAGACTGGGTCAGCGCCTCGGAAGCGCGCATGAATTCGGCAAACGCTGCCGCCAGTTGCTCTGGGGTCAGCGCCGCAGTGTTGGATGTGGGCGGGGCGGGGCTCATGAGCAAAGATTCTAGCGGCAAAAATTGCCGGGAGGAATGCCCGCTTTTTCTTCGCTGCTGCATGAAGCGCTTGCGCGACAATGACAAAGGAGCAATCTCCCGACAAAGGTGAGAAGATGGCAGATGTCACCATGAACGACGTGGCAAGCACGGCCTCGATCGATGCGCCCGCCCCCTCCAAGCCTTGGCAGGTCGCGCTCGAGCGTTTCAACCAGTTGAGCTTGCCGCAAAAAATCGCCGCCGGCGCCGCCTTGGCGCTGGCGGTGGCGATGCTGGTGGGCGTGTGGCTGTGGAGTAAGCCGGCGCAATACGAGGTGTTGTTCTCCAACCTCGAGGCGCAGGACGGAGCCGCGATCGTACAGCACTTGCAGCAACAAAACGTCAAGTACCAGCTCAGCAACGGCGGCGCGACCATCCTCGTGCCCACCGGCATGGCCCCGGAGCTGCGTTTGCGCCTGGCGGCCCAAGGGCTGCCGCGCAACGGCAACGTCGGCTTCGAGTTGATGGACCAGCAAAAAATCGGCATCACGCAATTTGCCGAGCAGGTCAATTACCAGCGCGCCCTGGAAGGGGAGCTGGCGCGCTCGATCGCCGCGCTGGGGGCAGTCATGCAGGCCCGGGTGCATCTGGCGATCCCCAAACGCACCAGCTTTTTGCGCGACAAACAAAAACCGACCGCCTCGGTGGTGGTGCATCTGCGCCCCGGTCGCACGCTGGATGAGGTGCAAATCGCCGGCATCCGGCATCTCATCGCCGCGAGCGTCCCCAACATGGCGCCAGAGGACGTGGCGATCGTCGACCAAAACGGCAAACTGCTCACCCTGCCGCCCGAGCCGCTGCATAGCGCGCTCAACGCCAAGCAACTCGCGTTTCAACAGGAAATCGAAACGCAGTACCGCGAGCGCATCGAGAATCTTCTTGCGCCGGTGGTCGGCAAATCCAATTTCCGTGCCCAGGTGACCGTAGAGCTGGACTTTGACCAGATCGAACGCACCGCCGAGACGTACCGCCCCAACCCGGCGCCGCAGCAGGCGATCCGCAGCCAGCAAATCCATGAGATCTTCGGTGCCGAAGCGCTGCCCCAAGGCGTGCCGGGCGCGCTGACCAACCAACCCCCAGTGCCAGCCACTGCCCCGATCACTGTCCCAGAAGTGGGCGCCAACGGCCCCGGTAGCCAACCGCGCCGCGAACGCGCTGCAACCATCAACTACGAGCTCGACCGCACCATCGAGCACACCAAAAAATCGCTGGGCGCGGTGAAAAAGCTTGCCGTGGCCGTGGTGGTCAATCAAAAGCGCGAAAAAACCAAAGAGGGCGAAATCATCATCCCCTCCCCCGAAGAGCTCGCCCAGCTGGAGCAGTTGGTCAAAAGCGCCGTGGGCTTCGATCCGAGCCGCGGTGATACCATCAGTGTCAATGGCGTGCTATTTTCTACCGTGGTCGACGAACCGACCGCGGCGTGGTGGAAAAAACTGCTCGAAGACCCAGAAATGGTCGAGATCATTCGCGAACTACTGCGCTTCCTCTTGGTGATCGTTGCGCTGACGATCGTGTATTTCGGTGTACTGCGCCCGCTGCTGCGCGCCGTGATGCCGCCGACCAAACCCGAGACCTCGCCCCAAGACCAAACAGGCCCCTCGGCTAGCGCAGGAGAAACAGGACCTTCAGGCACCGCCGCCATGGGCAGCGCCGGGGCTGTCCTGCCGGAAGGCGCAATGGGCGAACACGCCATTGCCTTCGGGGCCGAGGGCGAGCTTCCCGACGCGCTGGTCAGCCTGACCCATCTCACGCCGCAGGATCCGTTTGAAGAGAAACTCGCTCGTTTGCGTGAGCTCACGCAAAGCAATCCCAAGCTCATGGCCAACCTCATCAAAGAATGGCTTGGTGTGGAGGAGAAAAAGAAAAAATGAGCGACAACAAACAAGCCGTAGAAAAAGCCGCGCTGCTGCTTCTGACCCTGGGTCCCACTGAAGCCGCGGCAGTGCTCAAGCACCTCGGGCCGCGGGAGGTGCAGTCGCTGGGGCTGACAATGGCTGCTTTGCCCCCCAAGCCGCGCGAGGAAGTCGAAGCGCTGCTGGATGAAGCCATCGAGCATTTCAAAAAAGGCGCGCCGATCGAACCCGACCCCGAGCAGATCCGGCAGATGCTCACCCAGGCACTGGGAGACGACAAAGCCAGCCACATTATCGGCAAGATCCTGCAGGGTTCGGACACGGCGGCAATCGAAAGCCTCAAGTGGCTAGACCCCGGCACCGCCGCCGATTTGATCAAAAACGAACACCCACAGATCATCGCCACCATTCTCGTGCATCTGGACTTCGATTTCGCCGCCGAGATCCTCAAACGTTTCCCCGAGCGGTTGCGTAACGACGTCATTTTGCGCATCGCTACCCTGGAAAGCGTGCAACCGCTGGCGCTAAAAGAGCTTAACGAGGCATTGAGCGAACTACTCGCCAACGCCACCACGGGTGCCAAAGGCAAGATCGCCGGCGGCGCGCGCACCGTGGCCGAGATCCTCAACTTCGTCGGCTCGCAAATCGAGACCGAAGTGCTCGACGCGATCCGCGAGTACGACCCAGATCTCGCGCAGCGCATCATGGACGAGATGTTCGTGTTCGACAACCTGCTGGAGATGGACGACCGCAGCGTCCAGACGTTGCTGCGGGAAGTGTCGAACGATCAGCTGGTCATCGCGCTCAAGGGCGCTTCTGCCGAACTGCGCGAAAAAATCTTCAAGAACATGTCGCAGCGCGCCGCCGAAATGCTGCGCGAAGATCTGGAATCGCGCGGTCCGGTCAAAGTATCGGAGGTCGAGGCAGCCCAGAAAGAAATCCTCAAAATCGTGCGCCGTTTGGCCGAGGAAGGACAAGTCATGCTGCCGAGCAAAGGCGGCGAAGAAGGGTTCCTGTAAGGATCGCGTATGGCCATCGAACGCCATCAGGCCAGCGGTCTGTATCCGCCGCTTCGTTTGCCAAGCTTTGACGCGCCGCCGCCGAGCCCTGAAATGCCGAAGGAACCGCCTGGCGAAGCGCAAAATACCGCGCTTCGCCCGCCCTCGGCGGCGGAAATCGAAGCGATCATCGAGCAGGCGCGGCAAGAGGGGTACCGTGAGGGCTTCGAAACCGGAAAAAAAGAAGGTTTTGCGTCAGGTTTCGAGGAAGGCAAAGCCCAGGGACATGCCGAAGGCTTTGCCGCAGGACAAGCCGAAGGCAAGGCGGCAGGCTTTGCCGCCGGGCGCGAGGAAGGATTTGCCACCGGTTGGGAAGAAGGCAAAACTCAAGCTTGGCAGGAACACGCGCCGCAATGGCAAGAAAACGTGCAAAAGTTACAGCGCTTGCTCGCGGCGCTCGAGGCCAATTACCGCACCTTACCTGAGCAGTTGGGCCCGGCCGTAGTGAGCCTGAGCATCGAGATCGCGCGCGCCGTGCTGCAACAAGAACTGGGCGAATCGGCCAGCCGCCACACCCAGCTGCTGGTCGAACGGCTGCTGCGCGAAACCACCGTCCGGCCTTTGACAGTGCGGCTGCATCCGGAGGATCTGACCTTAGTGAGCGAAGCGGTGCAGATCTCCGACGGCGTCACCTTGCAACCCGATCCTTCGATCGAACCCGGCGGCGTGTTGATCGAGCATCCCGATCTGGCGATCGATGCGCAGCTCAGCACCCGCTGGCGGCGCGTCGTGCATCAGCTCTTGCCTGAGGCGGCGAAATGGAACGAACAGCCCTAACTGACCCGTACGGCCCCACCGCGCTGCGCGACGCCCTGGACCCCATGCTCACCGCGCTGCGCACCGCGGTTCGCGAGACACCCGTCATCGTAACAGCGGGAAGACTCAAGCGCGTCAGTGGGCTGATTCTTGAAGCGTCGGGCATCAAATTGCCGCTTAGCGCCACCTGCCGCATCGACGGCGATCGGCACGCCCATTTCGAAGCCGAAGTGGTGGGTTTTCGCGATGACACCCTGTACCTCATGCCTACCCAGGAAGTGTTCGGCGTCATGCCGGGTGCGCTCGTCACGCCAGCCGATCACCCGCCGCTGCCGCTGTCGCCGCGCGGCTGGCGTCATCCCTTGCGCCGTGCCACCGACCGCGCCAAGCACCTACCGGTGGGCGCAGGATTACTCGGTCGCGTGGTTTCGGCTCAGGGACAACCGCTCGATGGCCGCGGGGCGCTCACCCATGTCCTGCCGCGCTCGCTGGCTGCCCGACCGATCAATCCGCTCGCGCGCACGCCAATCCGCAAACCGCTCGATGTGGGCATCCGCGCGATCGACGCGCTCCTGACCGTCGGTTGCGGGCAACGACTGGGGCTATTTGCCGGCACGGGTGTGGGCAAATCGGTGCTTCTGGGCATGATGGCGCGCTTTACCGAAGCCGACGTCATCGTCGTGGCGCTGGTGGGCGAGCGCGGCCGCGAAGTGCGGGAATTCGTCGAAGACATCTTGGGCGCCGAGGGACGGGAGCGCGCCGTGGTGGTGGCAGCCCCGGCAGACGTCAATCCGTTGCTGCGTCTGCAGGCGGCGCGCTACGCCACGGCAATCGCCGAGCATTTCCGTGAAGAAGGCAAAAACGTGCTGCTCATCATGGATTCGCTCACCCGATTTGCGATGGCGCAGCGGGAAATCGCCTTGTCGATTGGTGAACCGCCAGTCACCAAGGGCTACCCCGCCTCGGTATTTGCAATGCTGCCGGCGCTCATCGAGCGTGCCGGCAATGGGGGCACAGGCGAGGGATCGATCACCGCGTTTTACACCGTGCTCACTGAGGGAGACGATCTGCAAGACCCGGTGGCCGACGCGGCGCGCGGGATCCTCGACGGGCACGTGGTACTGTCGCGTGCGCTCGCCGAAACCGCCCATTACCCGGCAATCGACATCGAACGCTCGATTTCGCGCGTCATGCCGGCGGTCGTCTCGGCGCCACACCTTCGCCTGGCGCAGCGTTTCAAACGCCTGTGGTCCCGTTACCAGCAGGCGCGCGATCTCCTGGCGGTCGGCGCGTACCAAAAAGGCGCCGATCTCGAGCTGGATGAAGCGATCGAACGTCACGACGCCATGGCCTCGTTCTTGCGGCAGGGCATGCACGAACGCGCCACTTTCGATGAAGCCCTCACCCATTTGGCGCAAGTGCTCGGAGAATCGTTGTCATGACCTCGCGTCAAACGTTGGAACGGCTGTTGCAACTCCTGCAGGAAGCAGAAGCGCAGGAGGCTGCGCGTTTGCGCGAAACCAACGCCGCCAAAGCGCAAGAAGCACTCAAAGCACAAACGCTCGAAGGCTTTCGGCAAGAATACGAGCAACGCTACCTCGAAGCGATGGCGCAAGCTCGTCCGGCACCGCTCCTGGCCAACTACCGTAGCTTCTTGCAGCGGCTGGAAGAAGCTGTAGCCGTGCAGCAGCAAGTGATCGCCCGCGTCACTGCCGAAGCCGAAGCGCAGCAGCAACGCTGGCAACAGGCAGTAGCCAAACGCAAAGCCATGGAAACGCTGCTGGCGCGTCGCGACGAAATGGAGCGGCAACAGGCCGAAAAAATGGCACAAAAATTGCTAGATGAATGGGTGAGTATCCGGCAACACCCGCAGCATGAGTCACCTCAAGGAGATCAGCGATGAACGCCTCGCAGCTACCCGTGCTATTGACCGCTGCCAACACCCCCAAGGGTACTGCCCGCCCGGGTGTCGGCGCCAGCGAAGCGGCCTTGAGCGATCCGACCGCAAGCTCGGTGAATTTTACCGAACTCATCGTGCATCGGCTCAAAGGCAAAAATGCCGCCGCACCTGACGCCGGCGCCGAAGCGACGACGACGGACAATGCCACGCTTTCATCTGTCCTGGCGCAGATTCTCGCCCATTGGCTACCCCATGCCTCGGCGCCTTCGCGCCCCCCCACCCTCGAGCCTGAGACCACTGGCGACGCTTCGGCATCTCACTGGCCCGATGCTTCTTGGCTTGCCGCGCTTCACCACTCGCCCTCCCCCCTGGATCCCGCATCAGACCCCAATTTACCAGCCCTGAAAAAAACGCTGGAGCGCGTGCTCGCAACTTTGCCTAGCCATCCGGCAGTATCAGCCGACGACAACGTGAAATCTTTGCTCGCTCATCAGCAATCGCTGTCTGCAAACTCCACAACAGTGAAAAAGGATGCGCTGGTTGATCAGCTTCATCAGGTCTTACCTCAATCGCTGTCTGCAAACTCCGTAGTTCGCGAATCCAACACCGATTCGCCTGATTTGAACGCACTTCTGACCTCACTGCTCGAAAAGGCAAAAGCGCTCACTGAACAAGCAAAGCGCGCTCACCCCCCCGTCGAGCAAACGCTGCCCGCTTTTTTCAATCGCCTGACAAACAACCCAGGGACGATGGAATCGACGATCGGCTCCAGCGATTCCGCAGCGTTCATCGGTTCGCTGAAGTCCATGTTGGCAGCGCTCATGGGAGAAAAATCCGCTCGGTTCCATGCCGGTGACGCAGCGGCCCAAGGCGCTTTTGCCGTCACCCACCGCAAGGTTCCAGTCGATGAAGCGATCCCCTTGAACGCCTCGCCATCCGGCACCGGTGAGAATGTCCTGCCGGAAAAGCTCCTAGCGTTGTTGCGCGCAGAGCCTCACGAAGCCTCGCGGCAACCCAGTCTCTTACACGGATCACCTTTGTTTGCCAACGACCGCCCGACAGAAACCACCAAACTCCCCCAGGACGTCATTCACAGCCAACTCGACCAACCTGCACGCTGGGCGAGCGAAGTGGCGCAACGCATCGTCTGGCACGCCGGGCAGGGGTTGAGCAAGGTGGAGCTGCAACTGACCCCGCCGCACCTAGGCAAACTCGAAGTCAGCTTGCAGCTGCAAGGCGACCAGCTCACCGCGCAATTCGTCGCTGCCTCCGCCGCGGCTCGCGACGCCCTGGATCAAGCGCTACCGCGCCTGCGCGAACTGTTGCAGCAATCCGGCATCCAGCTGGCGCAGTCGGACGTTTCGACACAGCGCGATTTTTCGCAACGGCATGACGGACAAAGCGCACATCCCCAGGCCAACCCGGCCATTCCAGCCGTCCCTCGAACCACCGCCGCCGATTCCGCAACCACGGACCGACTTCAGCCGCGCGCTCGAACCCTGCCTGCAGGAAGCATCGAAACATGGGCATGATTGCCGGTTTTTCTCCCGCTTTTTTTGCCGCTGGTTGCGCGATAATTCGGCTATCATGACCATGCAGTGAAAGGATGGGTTGCGCTATGGCCAAAGAAACCCCGAAAGAAGCCCCCGCCGAAGAAGCCCCGAAAAAAGGAGGGGGGAAGCTCTTGATCATTCTTCTGATCGTGCTGGTGATTTTGTTGCTGGCCGGCGTGGGCGTCATGGCATTTCTGCTCCTGAAGAAAAACAAAGGCGGCGATTCGCATGCCGATGCCACCCCAGCCCCAGCTGCCGCACCAGCCCCCACCCCGGCGGCGCCCGCTGCCCCACCGCCCGTGGTGGTTGACCCCGGCAAGCCGCCCGTATTCGTCTCGCTCGACCCCATCGTGGTCAACCTCGCGCCGGGCGAAGGCGAACGCTACCTGCAAGTGGCGATTGTGCTGCGCATCGCCGATCAGAAGTTCGACGCCGCACTCAAGCAATTCATGCCTGAGATCCAGCATCGCGTCAATTTGCTGCTCTCAAGCAAACTTCCCTCGGAATTGGCCACCCCCAAGGGTCGGGAAAACCTGGCGATGGACATCCGCGATACCATCAATGAAGTCATGGGTTATCCGCCGCGGCCGCGAGACCAACAACAATTGGGACCCACCGGACCGGTGCAAGCGGTGTTGTTCAAGTCGTTCATCATCCAATAACCCTTCCCAAGGACATTGGCGATGGAAAGCTCATCCGAGTTCCTGACGCAAGAAGAAGTCGATGCGCTGCTGCGCGGCGTCACCGGCGAAGCGGATGAGCCGGAGAGCACCGCGCCGGAAGAAGAAGGCGGCATTCGCCCTTACAACCTCGCCACCCAAGAGCGCATCGTGCGTGGGCGCATGCCCACGATGGAACTGATCAACGAGCGTTTTGCCCGCTACCTGCGCGTCGGGTTGTTCAACTACATCCGCCGCAACATCGAGGTGTCGGTGGGAACCTTGCACGTGCAGAAGTACGCCGAGTTCATCCGCAACCTTGTCATTCCGGCCAACCTCAACCTGGTGCAGGCCAAACCTTTCCGCGGCACCGGGCTCATCGTGATGGAGCCCAACCTCATTTTTTTGCTCGTCGATATCCTCTTTGGCGGCGAAGGACGCTTTCACACCCGCATCGAAGGGCGGGACTTCAGTCCCACCGAGCAGCGCATCATCCTGGGGCTATTGAACGTCATTTTCGAAGAGTATCAAAAATCCTGGGCACCGGTGTTCAAAATCGAGCTCAATTACGTGCGCTCGGAGATGAACCCGCAGTTTGCCAGCATCGCTACGCCATCGGAAATCGTCGTCGCTTCGCAATTCGTGCTCGATTTGGGTGTCGGGCAAGCCAACGTGCACATCTGCTGGCCCTATTCGATGCTCGAACCGGTGCGCGATCTGCTGTATTCGACGATGCAAAGCGATCAGATGACGCACGACAGCCGCTGGACGCGCAACCTCACGCGGCGGGTGCTCGATGCGGAAATCGCGCTCAACGCTGTGCTGGGACGCGGCACGATCACATTGGGGGAACTAATCGATATGCGCGTCGGCGACGTCATCCCGATCGAGATCCCGCCGCTCATCACCATGTACGCCGACGGCATTCCGGTAATGCGCGGGCAATACGGCGTCAGTAACAAACATTACGCGTTCCGACTCGATCACTGGGTCGCCGAAGAAGAACCCCCGGAAGAACCGGTAAGCTTACCGACCGAGAGTTCGGAAGAAATGACGGAGGAATGAGCCATGGCCGAGAACGAGGACACCCCGGAAGGTGTGAGCGCCGACGACTGGGAAGCGGCGATGAAAGAGCAGGCCAGCGCCGAAGGCAGCGCTTCGAGCGACGAAGCGCTGGCCGACGAATGGGCGGCGGCGCTCGCTGAACAGGAGCAGCACGACGGCGAGATGGCCAAGGTCGCCGCCGAGCTCAACGACCCCTACGGCGCCAAACCGGCCAAAGATCTCTTCCCTGAGTTCGGCGAAGGCGGCAAAAAGGTCGACAATCTCAGCGACTTCGAAATGATCATGGACATTCCGGTTCAGATCACCGTCGAGCTGGGGCGCACCAAGATCCCGATCCGCAACCTGCTGCAACTGGCGCACGGCTCGGTGATCGAACTCGACGGACTGGCCGGGGAGCCGATGGACGTGTTTGTGAATGGCACGCTGATCGCGCAGGGGGAAGTGGTGGTCGTCAACGAAAAATTCGGCATCCGTCTCACCGACATCATCACCCCTGCCGAGCGCATGCGTAAGCTGCGGGGCAATCTCTGACCGCTGGTTTGCCCCGCTTCGCTCAACTTTGCATGAGTGCTCTGCCGCCCGTCAGCGGTTGCCCGTCGCGCCAACGCGATCGCGTCAGCCATTACGGCTCGGCGCTGCGCTTTACCCAACCAAAAAACGGTTGATCCTTTTGACAAATCCCATGGGGTCCTCCAGCGTTGCCCCTTCGGCCAGCTGCGCCTCCTCGAACAACAGCTGCGCCCACTCGGCAAATGCCGTGTCGTCCGTTTCCGCGGCGGCACGCTGCACCAGCGGATGCGTCACATTGAGCTCGAGCACCGGTTCGATTTTCGGCGCTTCCTGCCCCGCCGCAGCCAGCAACCGCGCCAGATGCAAGCTCATGCCGCCGTCGGTCACCAGGCACGACGGCGAATCGGTAAGCCGCGACGACACGCGCACCGTTTTGACCTTGCCGGCCAGTGCTTTTTGGAAACGCTCGAGCAGCGCTTCGTGCGTCTTACTGACCTCGGTCAGCGCTTGCTTTTCTTCTTCGCTCAGCGCCTCGAGCGCCTCGTCGCCCAGCGCGACATTGACCAAAGGCTTGCCCTGATATTCGGGCAGATGCGCCGTCCACCATTCGTCGATGCGATCCCACAGCAGCAGCACTTCGATGCCTTTTTGCCGTAACCGCTCCAGATGCGGGCTGTTTGCTGCCGCCGCGTAACTGTCGGCAACCACATAATAGATCTTGTCCTGTCCCTCCTTCATACGCCCAAGGTAAGTGTCGAGCGACACCGTGGGATCGGGACCGCCGCTGACGGTCGTGGCAAAGCGCAGCAACGCGGCGATCTTTTCGCGGTTGGCCGGATCTTCGCCGATCCCTTCCTTGAGTACGCGCCCGAACTCACGCCAGAACTCAGCATAGCGCTCCGGCTCGTTCTTTGCCAACTGCTCCAGCCACCCCAGCACGCGCTTGGTGATGCCGGCGCGCAGGCTATCGAGTGCTTTGGCTTCCTGCAGCATCTCGCGCGAGACGTTGAGCGGCAGATCCGCCGCATCCACCACCCCGCGCACGAAACGCAAGTAGTGCGGCAGCAGCCGCTCGGCATCTTCCATGATGAAGACGCGCTTGACATACAGCTTGATGCCGTGCTGCGGCTTGCGGTCCCACAGATCGAACGGCGCGCGCTTGGGTAAATACAACAGCAGCGTATAGTCCTGTTTACCTTCGATCTTGGTGTGAAGCCAGGCCAGCGGCTCGCCGAAGGGATCGTGCGCGACGTGGCGATAAAAATTGCGGTATTCCTCCTCCGAGATCTCGCTTTTCGGGCGCGTCCACAGGGCGCTGGCGCGATTGACTTGCTCCCACTCCTCCAGCCGTCGGTATTCTCCCTTGTCCTTATCCCACTCCTCTTTGGGCATCAAGATCGGCCAAAGGATGTGCTCAGAGTATTTGTGGATGAGTTCGCTCAGCCGCCAGCGGGACGCGAATTCCGCGGCATCCTCCTTGAGGTGCAACACCACCTCGGTGCCTCGTTCCGGCCGTTCGATCGGTCGCACGGAAAACCCTTCCGGCGCCCCCTCCTGCACCTCACAGTGCCACTCCACCCCCGCGGATGCCGACATACCCGCTTTACGCGAGCGCACAACGACGCGATCGGCGACGATGAACGCGGAGTAAAAGCCTACGCCAAACTGGCCGATGAGCTGGCTACTGGCGCGCGCTTCTTCGTTCAACCGTTGCAAGAATGCGCGCGTGCCCGACTTAGCGACCGTTCCGAGATGTTCGATCGCCTCCGCCAGCGTCATGCCAATGCCGTTGTCACGCACCGTCACCGTACGCGCGGCCTTGTCGTAATCCACCCAGATCTTCAGTTCCCCGTCCCCTTCAAAGAGCGCCGGGTTCTGGCTCGCTTCGAAGCGCAGCTTGTCGCAGGCGTCTGAAGCGTTGGAAATGAGTTCGCGCAAAAAAATTTCCGGGTGCGAATACAGCGAGTGCGCGACCAGGCGCAACAGCTCGCGCACCTGCGCTTGAAACGGCAGATTCTGCACGGTTTCAACGGCTTCAGAGGTCGTTGTCATTGCTTTCCTCCAGGATTACTTTTTCCGCTTTTGCGGTACTTCGCGCTCAACCGAACGAGCGATCTTTCGTTTCTCGTGAGGGTTGCTGTCGAAAAGACAGACGCTTAGCCCTTTGCCAAAGTAAAAAGGCCACCACTTCACCCACCAAGCGCTCAGCGGCTCACTGGCAGCAAGAAGCCCTAGTCATAAGATACCGCCACCACCTCCACCACCCGTACTCCCCCCGGCACCGGCACGCGCACCGAGTCGCCTACCTGGGTTTTGAGCAGCGCCCGCGCCAGCGGCGACTGCCAGCTGATTTTGCCCTGCCCCGGATCGGCTTCGTCGTAGCCGACGATCTGCCAGGTTTCTTCGGCATCGCGCGCTTCGTCGTAGATCGTCACGGTGGCGCCGAAAAACACCCGGTCGGAACCGCGATGCACCGACGGATCCACCACCACCGCGCTTTCCAACCGCTTGGTCAGATAACGGATCCGGCGGTCGATTTCCCGCAGACGCTTTTTGCCGTAAATGTAGTCACCGTTTTCCGAGCGGTCACCGTTGCTTGCCGCCCATGCGATCACTTCCACCAGCTGCGGCCGCTCCACCTTGACCAAATGCTCGAACTCTTCCCGCAACGCGCGGTAACCAGACGGGGTGACGTAATTCTTTCCCGTCGGGATGCTTCCGGTCGTCGCCTCGTCGTGTTCTTCCTCTTCGTGTTCGCGCACGAAGGCTTTGCTCATCGCCACTCCAGAGTCAAAACGATCGGTTGATGGTCGCTCGCCGGCGTATCCGCGAGCACTTGGTAAGCTCGCACGTGCGGCGCGAGCGCCGCGCTGACCCACGCGTAATCACAGCAATAAGGGTGATCCGGCCACTCCGCGCCATGTAATCCCACGGTGTGCGCATGAGGCAAGTCGCCCCATACACACCGCCAGGCGTCGTGCCAAACGCCGCTTTGCGCCAGCGCGGTGTATTCTGGGGACGATGGGGCAAAATTCAAGTCCCCCATGAGCACTTGCGCCGACGGGCGCGGCGGCGGGGTAAAGAGCACCGCGTCATCGTCGCTGTCGCTTTCGGCCACCCGCAGCGGTTCTACATCTACAGCGGATCGATCCAGCGTCGCCACGGACCGATGGCTTGCGTCCACTGGCGGTACCGTCAATGCCGGTTCGCTGGTACCGCCCGCCAAAGGATCGGTCAGCAAGCAGAACGCAACCTCAGGAACGATTCCGTCTTCCCACCGTCCTTGCGCGATCAACGCCTGCACCTGCGCCCAGCGCTGACGGGAGCAATAGTATTCCAGGTGCGTGGCAAGCACACGCACCTCTAAGCCCCATGGCAACGCGACGATCGCCTCGGCGGCGGTGCGCGGGAGGTATTTGCGGGTCGTCGCCGGCGGCATGGGTAAGCTCAGCGTGCGGAAAAACGGCATCGGCCATCGCGAGGCGATCGCATTGCCAAAACGGCTGCGCACCCCATCAGGTCGCCGCCGGTCATACCCTGGCGCGTATCCCCATTCGTAATCGGGTAAAGCCTGCTGCCACCAGGCCAAAGCGTCCTCGCCCTGGCTTCCCGGAAGTTCGGAAAAATGCTGCGGCAGCTCCTGCAGACACAACACGTCCGGCGACACCGCTTGGACGACCGCCAGTTGCCGCTGCCAGTCGACCCGACCGTCGGCGCCGCGGCCCCACTGCACGTTCCAGCTCATCAGGATCAGGGTGTTTGGCATGATCGTTGCGATCTCCTAGGGCTAGCGACAGAAAAAAACACAACCCTTTGATTTTCCTATATTTAGGAAAAAACTTCTCAACGAGTCGTTGCAATGCGTTGATTTTACTACATTTAGAAATGCTTTCGTTTATTAATACTATCCCTAGTGATTTTGTATTGACAACGCCCGGCTTCCCTACTAAACTTCGAACCATCTTCGTTTGCATTGTAACGTTGAAGGAGCGTTCATGAGCACCGTCAAATGCCCCACTGCCACGGTCGCCAATTTGCCCCCGCAGGAGATCTCGCTCGAGGTGTTGCTCGAAAAATACGCCAAAAACGGCGAGCGCACGCTCGAGGACGTCCGCCGTCGCGTGGCGCGGGCACTGGCCAGCGTCGAAAAAGAAAAAGAGCGCAAAAAGTGGGAAGAGCGCTTTTACTGGGCGCAGGAAGCCGGGTTCATCCCCGCCGGGCGCATCAACAGCGCCGCCGGCACCAACCTGCAAGCCACGCTCATCAACTGCTTCGTGCAGCCGGTTGGTGACTCGGTCACCGAGAGGGAAGACGGTTACCCGGGCATTTACACGGCGCTCGCGCAAGCCGCCGAAACGATGCGCCGTGGCGGCGGGGTCGGCTACGACTTCTCGCGCATCCGTCCGCGCGGAGCGCGCGTCAAGGGCACACAATCCAACGCCTCCGGCCCGGTTTCCTACATGCGGGTGTTCGACCGCTCGTGCGAAACGGTCGAATCCGCCGGTGCCCGCCGCGGCGCGCAGATGGGGGTGCTGCGCTGTGATCACCCGGATATCGAAGAGTTCATCCACGCCAAAGACCAGGGGGATCTGACCAACTTTAACCTCTCGGTGGGCGTCACGGACGAGTTCATGCACGCGGTGCTTGAAGATCGCGAAGTCGAGCTGGTACACAAAGCCGAACCGGGTGAGGAGTGGCTGGCCAAAGGCGCGTACCAGCGCGAAGATGGCATGTGGGTGTATCGCAAAGTGCGGGCGCGTGATCTGTGGGACCAGATTATGCGCTCGACCTACGACCACGCCGAACCCGGCGTCTTGTTCATCGATCGCATGAACATCGACAACAACTTGTACTACTGCGAACGAATCGAAGCGACCAACCCTTGCGCCGAACAACCTTTGCCGCCGTATGGCTGCTGCGACCTGGGATCGGTGAATCTGACCAAATTCGTGCGCCATCCCTTCACCGAAAAATCCTATTTCGACTTCGCGGCGTTCGAAGAGGTGGTCGCAGTGGCAGTGCGGATGCTCGACAATGTGCTCGACGTCACGCATTGGCCACTGCCCGAACAGCACCGTGAGGCAATGTCCAAACGCCGCGTCGGCGTCGGCTTCACGGGGCTTGGGGACGCGCTCATCATGCTGCGGCAGCGCTACGATTCGCAAGAGGCGCGGGCCACCGCCGCCGAGATCGCACGCCGGATGCGCGACGCGGCGTATCTGGCCAGCGTGGAATTGGCCAAAGAGCGGGGGGCGTTTCCACTCTTTAACGCCGACCTGTACCTCACGGGAGGTAATTTCGCGTCGCGTTTGCCCGAGGAAATCAAAGCGCTGATCCGCAAACACGGCATTCGCAACTCGCACCTCTTGTCGATCGCGCCCACCGGCACCATTTCGCTGGCTTTTGCCGATAACGCCTCGAACGGCATCGAGCCGCCCTTTTCCTATACCTACACGCGGCGGAAACGCCAGGCGGACGGCACGTTCAAGGAGTACCAGGTAGAAGACCACGCCTGGCGCCTGTACAAACACCTGGGCGGTGACGTTGAGCATCTGCCCGAGTATTTCGTCAGCGCCTTGGAGATCTCGGCCAAAGACCATGCGGCGATGGTCGCTGCGGTTGCCCCTTACATCGACACCTCGATCTCCAAAACGGTCAATGTGCCCGAAGACTACCCCTATGAGGACTTCCAGGACCTCTATCTGGTCGCCTGGCAGTCGGGCTTGAAGGGACTGGCCACCTACCGTCCCAACTCGGTCCTGGGGGCGGTGCTCACCGTCAAACCACAAAACGAGAATGAAAATACCCGCAAGGAAGCGGAACCGGAGTTCGTCGCCGCCAACCGGCGCTTGAGCCTGCCCAAGCTGCCGGCGCCGGTGCTGGCCAGCCTGCGCTGGCCTGGCCGCCCCGAGTTTCCCGACGGCAACCCGGCGTGGTGCTACATGCTCAAGACCCCGGAAGGCGAATTCGCGCTCTTTGTCGGCCACTTCGAACAAGAGCACGGCGCGTTCCCGTTCGAAGTCTGGGTCAATGGCGCAAACCAACCGCGGGGTCTGGGGGCAGTGGCCAAGACACTGTCGATGGACATGCGCGCCAACGACCGCGCGTGGCTGAAGATGAAGCTGGAGACGCTGGCCAGTGTCGCGGGCGAAAAATCGTTCGAAATGCCCTTCCCCCCTAATGGCGAGCGGCGGCGTTTTCCCAGTGTGGTCGCGGCATTTGCCGAAGTGCTGCGCTACCGCTGCGAGCGGCTAGGAGCGTTTGCCGAACTCGAAGCGGGCGATGGCTTGTTTGGCAGCCACACCCCCGTGCTCGACAGCCTCTTTGCGCGCTTTGAGCCGCGCACCGGCAGCGATGGAACGCTGTCCTGGACGGTGGATGTGCAAAACCCCACCACCGGGGACGATTTTGTGCTCGGGCTCAAGGAAATGACCCTGCCGGCGCCTGACGGCAACGGCACGATCACCCGGCCGTACGCGGTGTGGCTCGCCGGCCATTATCCGCGCGCGCTCGATGGTCTGACGCGCATTCTGTCGCTGGACATGCGCGTGATCGACCCGGCATGGATCGGCATGAAGCTCAGAAAACTGCTCAACTACCCCGAGCCGCTGGGTGACTTCATGGCGTTCGTCCCTGGCGAACGCCGCCAGGAAACCTTCCCGAGCACCGTCGCCTACATGGCTCGGCTGATCATCCACCGCTACGCGATGCTGGGCATCCTGGACGAACGCGGTTATCCGGTGCAAGAAATGGGTCTGCTGCAAACCCCACACGAGGAAACCGAACCGCAGCTCGTTGCGGGCAAACGGTGCCCAGAATGCGGTAACATGACGATGATCCGCAAAGACGGCTGCGACTTCTGCACCGCTTGCGGTGCGGTCGGGGCGTGCGGCTGACGCGCCGCCCCTGCCTTCCTCGCCCCTGCACTGGCGCGGGGGCGCATAGGCAAAAGCCCTGGGTGATGCCACCCAGGGCTTTTGCTTTCAAGAGTCACTCGGGGAAAAAAGCTCGGCCAAAACTGCCGAACCCGAACACCGAAAGATTAGGACTGTAACGCTGCAAGAATGCGCTGGGTGACCTCTGACACCGCACCCACGCCAGAGACATGGCGTACTTTCGGGGCCTCAGCGTCGCCGGTGGCCACCCAGGCGGTGTAATAATCAATGAGCGGCTTGGTTTGCTGATGATAGACCGCCAGGCGGGCGCGCACCGTTTCCTCTTTGTCGTCGTCGCGCTGGATCAGCGGCTCGCCGGTGACATCGTCTTTACCCGGCTCGCGCGGCGGGTGGTATTTGACGTGATAGGTACGCCCAGAAGCGGGATGCACCAACCGACCGCTCATCCGTTCGATGATTTCCTCATCCGGCACCTCGAACACCAGCACGTAATCCAGCGCAATGCCCTCGCGCTTGAGCGCCTCGGCCTGCGCAAGCGTCCGCGGAAAACCATCGAAGAGATACCCTTTGGCGCAATCGGGCTGCTGCAAGCGCTCGCGCACCAAACCCAGGATGATGTCGTCCGAAACCAAGCCTCCTGTGTCCATCACTTTCTTGGCTTCCAGCCCCAGCGGCGTGCCCGCTTTGACTGCGGCGCGCAACATGTCGCCTGTGGAGATCTGCGGGATGCCGAAATGCTGGCAAATCGCCTGCGCCTGCGTCCCCTTACCCGCGCCGGGAGGACCAAGAAAAATCAACCGCATGATGCTTTCCCTCCAGTCAAAAAAATGATGAATGGGCAAACCAGGCACACACGCGCGCCAGATCCTCGGGGGTATCCACCCCCGCCGGCGGCGCCTCGTCCAAAGTCAGAACCCGAATGCGTTCGCCGTGCCAGAGGGCCCGCAATTGCTCCAGCGCCTCTGCTGCTTCGATCGGTGCCACAGGCCAGGAAACGAAACGGCGCAAAAAGCGCACGCGGTAGGCGTAAATTCCGATATGGCGCCACACCGCCACCGGCGGCACGGCAGGGCGATCGTTCGCTGCCAAGGCATCGCGCGCCCAGGGAATCGGCGCGCGAGAAAAGTACAACGCCTCACCCGCGGCGTTACACACCACTTTCACCGCGTTGGGGTCGAACCACTCCTCGCTCGAAGTCACCGGTGCGGCGGCGGTGGCGATGGCCAGCGCCTTGTTCTCGTCCAGGGCTTGCGCCAGTTGCGCGACCAACGCCGGCGGGATCAGCGGCTCGTCGCCTTGGACATTGACGAGGATCGTCTCGTCCGGCCACCCTAACTGCTCGGCCACCTCCGCCAGACGGTCCGTACCGGAGGCATGGTCCGGGCGAGTGATCAGTGCTACCCCACCATGCGCGCGCACCACCTCGGCGATCGCCGCGTCGTCAGTGGCGACGATCACCTGTGCCGCACCGCAATCGCGCACGCGCTCGAGCACGCGCACGATGAGCGGCTTTCCGGCCACGTCGAGCAACGGCTTGTCGGGAAGTCGCGTCGAGCGACGCCTCGCGGGGATGACGACGTGAAACGGCGGCATCAAGACACCCCGCCGTCCCCCATGAACCGCAGAGGCGACGGTTCTGGCTGCGGCGATTGTCGCGCCCGCAACGCTTCGACTTCCTCAGCCGTCACCGCGTCCGCCTCCTCGGGCAACATCACTGGAATGCCATCACGCACCGGAAACGCCAACCGATCGAAGGGGCACACCAGTGCCTGCGGCGCACGGCGCAGCAACAGCTGGCCCTTACACAGCGGACAGACCAGGATTTCCAACAAATGAGGATCCACGGATGCGATCATCCACAAGCTCGACCAAACCAGGCGGCAACTGCGCCTCGACCCAGAGCACGTAATCATCCTGTCGCGCCCATGCGGCGCATTTTACCGCATCTTTGGGTGTAAAAACCCGTACCTCGCCGTTGCGAACCGGTGGCAAATCCTCCGGGCGATAGGCGTGATGGTCGGGGAAAAAGCGTGTCTCCGCCAACCGCACGCCGAGGCGCTCGAGGGTGGCCGCAAAGCGTTGCGGCTGACCGATGCCGGCGATCGCCACGGCATGGCGACCCGAAAGTTGCGACAGCGGCAAGAGCGGAAACGCTGCGCGATCCCAAGCGGGTGCGGCAAAAGCACGCAGCGGCAACCAGCCCACCGGCTCGACCCGAAAAACCTCTTGGCGCACCGGCGACGGCAGCGCAATTAGCGAAGGATTGGCTTCGTCCCGCCACAACACCGCATCCACGCTGCCAAGGCGCGCGAGCGGTTCGCGCAGCGGCCCCGCCGGCAGCATCCAGCCGTTGCCC